>Ga0209229_10000466_pt1 | contig 16351 bp, 39 predicted proteins | sample SanBayMetagenome_FD_187466 | JGI IMG/M metagenome (GOLD analysis project Ga0209229, IMG submission 187466) | Freshwater and sediment microbial communities from dead zone in Sandusky Bay, Ohio, USA (SPAdes) (version 2) | ecosystem: Environmental > Aquatic > Freshwater > Lentic > Sediment... | reverse complement strand
AAGCATTAGATATTAATGGTAACACTGTTCTTATAGGCTTTACTGTAAAAGATGGTGACGAATTAAAGTTTCCATTGTCTGAAATAACATTAACAAGCGGTGACGCAATTGTTTACAAAGGTGTTACTATTGATGCTTTCATGAAATAACACATGAAGATAGGATTAGGAATAGGGTTAATTAATAAATCAACGACTAGTGGTGTTGTAATACCTCCTACTATATCATCAGCTACAATAAGCGGAACGTCAGTAGTTGGGCAAGTATTAACTGCAACTGCAAGTGGTGTTACTGGTACACCTGCACCTACATTATCTTACCAATGGAAGCGTGGAGCGGCTAATATAGGAACTAACGCAAATACATATACTTTAGTTAGTGCAGATGCAGGACAAAGCATAACTTGCGTGGTAACGGCAACTAATGCAGGTGGCTCAGCTAATACAACAAGTAACTCATTGTCTATCTTATCTACTGTTTTAGACGTGTACCCAACTGCGTCAGCAGCATATAGTTTAAGACTATTAAGAGGTGCATTTTATACATCTAATGCTATTCGTGTTCGTAGAAGTTCAGATAACACTGAACAAGATATTGGATTTACAACGACTGGTAATTTAAATACAACAGCTTTGACATCTTTTGTTGGAGCAGGTAATGGATTTATTGTAACATGGTATGACCAATCAGGTAATGCCGCAAATGCAACACAAGCTACACAGGCAAACCAACCACAAATAGTAAGTTCAGGTAGCGTGTTACTGCAAGGTACTAATCCAACAATTCTATTTAACGGTACAAGTAATTTTATGGATGCTGCTGGAGTTACAACTGGTAATCCTAAATCTATATTTGTCTCTACAAAAAGTAACTATATTGGTACTTTAGATAAAGCTTTATTTGATTCAATAACAACAACAAATCAAACAATATTATACAAAGACCCAACAAATAGTATTGGTATTGGTTTTGGAACATTTATAAATACAACCTATATAGCTACTACAAATTTTATTCTCTATTCAGTTTTACATAATTCTACTACTTCAAATGCATATATTAATTCGGCAAATCAGATAATAACAAATCAAAATCTTGGAACAAACGCATTTGCAGGTTTAAGAATTGGAGCTGGAAGAGGAACGGCTGCATTACATTATAGTGGAAATATTAGTGAATTTATTGTTTATGGTTCAAATCAAGCCGCAAATAGAATAGCAATAGAAACTAACATAAATAATTATTATAGTGTTTACCCTGTAGTAAGTGACCCTGATGCACAGGCTTTTGTTAGTGCAGCAGAATTAACAAGTCAAACACAAGCTAATGCCGTAAATACACTTGTAATAGGTATGAAAGCACAAGGTTTATGGACTAAGATGAAAGCAATCTATCCTATGGTAGGGGGTACTGCTAGTACTCATAAATTTAATTTGAAGAATCCATTAGATACTAATGCTGCATTTAGGTTGACATTTAGTGGAACATGGACACATTCATCTAATGGTGCATTGCCTAATGGTACAAATGCCTTTGCAAACACTTTCTTAAATCCAACAACATCATTAACATCAAGTTTAGGTGTAAGTTATTATTCAAGAACAAATGCTAATACAGCATTAGACCAAGTTGATATAGGTGCTATAACAGGTCTTAATTATTTATATTTAACAACTCAATATAATGTTACAGGATTAGTAAACAGATTTTTTGGAAGATGTACAAGTTCTTCTTTTGCAATAAATACGGCTAATGCTGACGCAAGAGGGTACTATTATTTAGGAAAAACAGGGGATGGTGCTAATCTTTTTAAATCATTTAAAAACGGAGTAGTACAAGATACTCAAACAGGTGCAGGTGTTAATCCAAATAATACTGTGTATGTTGGGGCAGCAAATAATAGTGGTGCTACTGCTTTTTACACTAACAGAGAATGTGCATTTGCAACTATAAGTGATGGTTTAACAGATGCTGAAGCTACTAATTGTTATACTTTAGTACAAGCATTCCAAACAACATTAGGAAGACAAGTTTAAAATTATGATAGGTTATAAATTAACAACAGAGCAACGAGATTCATTGGTAGGGCAACAGTTTGCACCTGACCAATACTTTAACCCCGTGCCCGATATCGATGGGGTATATTTTATTTTTGAAGGTGAAGTAGAAGGCTGCACAAACGAAGAGTTTATGTGGGTAAAAGAATTGCCTGAAGCAGAGTATGTGCCACCTTTACCACCACCATTTCCACCTATTAACTAATGGCAAAAGTAACCGCTAAACAGAACGCTAAGGTATCATCTTTTGGAACAAGGAAAAAAGGTGTAGCCAAAAAGAAATTAAACAAACACGAAAATAAAAAATTGTATAACCGACAAGGAAGATAGCATATGAAACAAGTTGCAATTGATTTTTTAAAGAAACACGGATGGAAGATAGCCGCTTTCATATTACTAATGATAGCTGTTAAATTCACGAACTTAGAACCTAAGATGGTAATTGATTTTTTAAACGACAAATCTGTTATTCAAAATGACTCTACCAATTAGCTTTAAGACCTTTAGTAAAGACCCGTACAAGGCTACCATGTTTATGGTTCTTTGTGCAATTGCATACTTGTATGTAGACAATAAGATTAACTACACGAGTCAGATATCTAAACACGAGCAGAAGATAATAGTGCTTGAACAAAAGGTTGATTTATTAAGTGTAGCATTAAAGCGTTCAGACAGCGCATTAGTAGCTGTTACAACTAAGTTAGAAGTATTAACGCAAATGGGGGCTATTAAATAATGAAATATCTATTACTCTCAGTTATTACAATACTAGCAGTAGCATTGTCAGAACCTAAAAAAGAATTGGAATATGATTCATCAGTAGACTCATTGCTTGCGAGGACTAATAACACATTTAAGAAAGCATCTACGGTGTGTGTTAAGGCTGAGAAGCAACAAGCAAAGATGATGACAGAAGTAAAGGAGAAAGTTGTATTGTTAGAAAAAGAGAAAGAGGAACTACAAATAACATTAACAGAAACCAAATCTGAACTTGAAAATGTCAAAGAAACTATTAATAATAACGCTGCTGATACTGGCGAGCAGTTCAACTTATTCCCAGAGAATTAGGACAATAGGTTCAGATACCTTTGTAACATTTAGTCGTGAGCAAGCAAAAGCAATTAATGATACTTTTGTGTCTCAAAAGGGCAATATTGCTCGTTTAAAAATACAAGATAGTTTAAACATTATAAGTGTTAAATCTTTAATACAACAGGACAGCATTCGCAAGACCAAAGACAGCATAACTTACTACCAACAAGTTGTGCCTGTATTAACTGAAATAAAACAATTACTTGCATCTCAGGTAGAGCTACCATTTAAACGTAATATTGAAATAGGTGCAGGGGCAGGTGCATCGACATACTTTGGTGAATACAGGCCATTCAGCTCTGTTATAAACGGCAAGTACTACATCCCATCAGGGGTAGGTCTTTTAAAGTACAACTACCACAAGCATTTAACATTACGACTTGAGGCCATTGGAACTAAGGTATCAGTTGGGCCAATCAACAGAGAGTTAATAGTAGGCTACTTATTAGCTGATTATAATATAGCACCTAATATGTACAGCATAAAGGTAGGGATGATACCAACAATAAGTGTGGGTTACACGATATTTGGGGTAAGCAACTCAGTAATTGTTGGTGCTGGTATCAAGTCATACTTTACGGACAAGACAGCATTGGAGATAAACATAAGACACACATTTACGGATATCGACAATATAGGTATTGATGATAACTTTATTTTTGGGCATTTAATAATAACAAGACGTATACTATGAAATTTTTAAAGGAATTGTTTGACGATGGGAATACCATAAACGAGAAGGCAGTGGTTGGTTTTATTGCTTTCATGATGCTTGTAATAGCATTGGGAGTAGACTTGGTTACAGGGTATTTTGGAAACCCACTCGTAATTAACGAGTTTATATTCGATGGTTTTATGGTAATAGTTTTGGGCAGTTTTGGAATTGCCTCAGTAGACAAGTGGATGAATAAAAAAGATAATAATAGTACAAATGAGTAACATATCAAAACACATCACGTTAAAAGAAGCCACCTATTCTGCAACAGGTGAAGCTAAGAAGATTGACAACAGCCCTACTGCTGAACATTTAGCAAGCATGAAATTGTTAGCTGAAAAGGTATTTGAGCCTGTAAGAGAATGGTACGGCAAGCCAATTAAGATTAACTCTTTTTACAGGAGCAAAGCATTAAACATGGCTATCCCTGGCAGTAGTTTAACAAGCCAACACTCTAAGGGTGAAGCAATGGATATGGACACGGCATCTGATAATAAGAAGATATTCGACTACATTAAAGATAATTTAGAATTCGACCAAATTATCGCTGAGGGAGGTACAGACGCAAACCCTGACTGGGTGCATGTTTCATACAAGGCAAAAGGGAACAGAAAACAAGCATTAAGGATGCGTAAGGTTAACGGCAAATCAACTTACGAGCCATATAAATAGTACTAAGATGAGCACAACACGCTATAAAGATTTGGTAGTAATGTTATTTGCGTTGGGCATTGCATTGCTTGTAATAGACAGATGTAACCACGATAAGTTGCATTACGAAGAAGTTACCGCATTAGATAACAAGGTAGCTGAACTAGAAGCCGACAGGATGTTGATATTAGACAGCGTAGAGCTGCTAAATGAGTCGTTACAAGTAGAACGTGAAGCATTGCCTAAAAGGTTAAAAGAGTACTCTAAGAAGTCTGTAAAGGAGCGTGTAAAGCTAATAACGCTGATTGATACGTTTGCGATACAGACTGATACAGGCGCAATATTGTCGATGCATGGTGTTGATAGCATTAATAAGTTAACTATACATTACCAATCTTGCGTGGTACAATCTGAAATAAAGGATAGCATTATAACGCATTTAAGCAATGTTATTCAAGCGGATAGCGTAATCATTGCCACACAGCAAAAGAGCATGAAACTGCATAAAAAAACGGCTAAGATTAAATTAATCAAAGCCGCTGTTGGTTCGTTTTTAGTAGGCGTAATTTTCGGGTTGGTGATTTAAGCCTCTGCGTTTCTTTTCACTATCATCAAATCTGTTTCTTTCGTTTTAATACACGCCCTTGCAAGGCTGTTAAATTCACGAGCATTAGTTATGGTATGGTATCGCATACGTTTCCATAGCTCTGATGACTGATTAAAGAAAGGACTCTTCTCTTGCGTGTTTAAATCTAATATGTAATGGTTACTGCCGAGCTCGCACTGAATCAATGCGAACTCGGTTGTCTTGCGTTTAAGTTTCATCTTTCTTTTATCTGTTGTTTAATGTTTCTACCTATCTCCTCTGCTGTGTATACCTTGTCGGGCATAACAGTCTTTACCTTAGGCTTTAATTCAGAAGCGATGCTTTCTTTAGCACGTCTTATCTGTTCAATAGTTGCGTTTCCGTACATAGTTGGTGTTAATTAACGGTGAATATAAAATAATAAGCTAATAGGAATATGAATAGCCAGCATAGCATTGTAATGATGTCGTATGCAGTTTTAAGGATGGCTCTCATATCTTACTGAATTGTGCTAGTCTATTGTACTCTTCTAGCAGTTCGTTGATGAAGTCGAAGCCAAGGTGTAGTTGCTTGGCAAAGTTGATAACGTCATACTTAGCGTAGAGCAAACTTTCCTTGTCGAACTCTGCTCTTACATAGCCACGTAAAGCCTCTGTACGTAGCGTGTTTAACTCTGTGTTGGTAATTTCAAAGTCTGTCATAGTTGTATTGTTTATTGTTGTTGAATTGAATAAAAGTCATTAATGTAGCGATTCTCACGCTTATCCAATAGTTCGAATAGGGCAATCATTTGTTCTGCCTTGGTACGACTCTCAAGGTTGCCCTCTATCTGTTTGCCCTTGCTGTCTACTATTCTGTACAATGTGATTACTTTGTCTTCCATATCTTTGATATTAATTTGATAAATAATTCTTTAACTAGCATATATAATGCTACACATAAAAAGGGTATTAGCATATTTTATTCTATTTTACGATATCCGTTCTTGTCCGTTACCTTGTCAAGAACCTTGATTGTTAACTCCTGTTGGTGCTGTATTTCCTTTTGTAGGTACAGAACAGTCTCTAAATGCACTTTACATTGCACGTATTGAACGATATTACCCAAGATGAGTAAAACTACCACTAAGGCACATAAGTGCGTTAAAATTGCTTTAATTGATTCTTTCATGTTGTTGTTGATTTTTAAAATGTTAATGATATTATATCTTGTTCAAGCAATAAGCCTTTTTCAATGAACCTAATACAATCAGATTCTAAGCATTCAATTGATGTTGCTTTTTGCTTATCTGCTTTGCTGATTCTGAGAAAACAATCTTCAATTGATAATGCTTTCTTTTCAAAGAAGCCAACACCAAATTTAGTAATTGTGTGGATTCTAAATGTTGTTAATGATTTTTTCATAATGTGTTTGTTTGATTTAATTTTCTGTAAATGATGACTCGCAACATGGTGATGCGGGTTCTTTGTGTGGAGTGTTTCCATATTCGCCTCCAGTTTCTATGTAGGTAGGACTTTCAAAGTCATGACCACAATTGTCACACGTAAATTCCATAGTTTTAATTTTGGTTTATGTACTCAATACTATAAATCGTTTCTGATGTATCATGTTGTACGGTTAAAAATGTTTCTGTTTTCTCTGTCTTTATAGTGAACCTATTTAATAGGTCATTTAAAGTTATAAGGTAGTTAACGCATTCTGAGTAGTCCTCAGAGGTATACATGCTATAATTATCGGGGTGCTTTACTACTGCGTACATATTAGTCGTTAAGTGGTATATTAATTTGGTTTTCTTTGCACCATTCCATAACAATGCGTTTTGCTTCGTCTCGGCATGAGCCCATTTCACCTAACCCAAAATCTTCGTTGGACATTAGTGTTTCGTAGATGCGATGTACAAGGTCATCGTATTGTAATTCTGTAATTTGTGTCATAATTTTATTTATTAGTTGTTTATTTTTATCACTATCATTTAAAAGTGCCCCAACAATATAGTCGGGGCACATTGTTTGGTTTAGAATATAATGTGGCTTGCTTTAGCTGTATTCTTTTCTATGAAAGCCATAATTTCTTCGTAGCCTGTGGTTGCAAACTTGTAGCCTCCACCTGTCATTAGGTATTCAGCCTTATCATCTGCGTTCTTAGGAGCGGCTACGTGGTTTGTGTAGCGTGTCACTGCATTGAATAGTGCCCATATCGTGTTACCTTCTAGGTTAACTTCCTTCTCGATAGAGTTAGCGAATGCGGTAACTTGATTAAGTTTGCGACTGCTTACGCTATCTTTAGATGCCATTGGCTCAACCTCGAATAGTCTGCGTATTAAACGTTCTGCTAGTTGTTCATTGTATGGGATGTCAGCCATCTTCTTAAAGTTATCCATCAATGCATTGTCTAGGTCTAAAGCCTTGCGTAAGTCAAGCATAGCACGCTCTATACGTTCCTTAGCTGATGCTGTATGTCTGAACTTGTCAAGCCCCTTGTATGCACGGTAAAATGTATTTGTACATACAACAACTGTGCTAGAAGAACCGAAGCCAATAGAACTGCTACCATCATGAGAGTTTAACGCAGTGATGTGACGTTTAACGCCTGACTTACCGATAAACTCATCAGGCAACTCAGCCTGCAAGTATACCTTTGCACCACCTGATAACTGCCCACCCTTGGTAGTAACTAAACCAATACCATTGGTAGCCTCTACAATAGTCTCAGCAAGTTCATAGTTTTGCATTGGCACGTAGCGATTGCCGACTGTGCCTAACCATTCAGTGGTATCATTGCGAAAGATACCGAATGATTCAGTAGTGTAACCTTGAGGACTAACAAGGTCAATTTTGTTTACTGTCCAATTTAAGCCTGTAGCTTCTAATAATTCGAATGTTTGTTCTTTAGTTGTCATGATTTTTTTATGCCGTCTATGGCTGTTTAGTTGTTGATTAAGACGGGGACACATCCCCGTTTCGCCTATTCAAGGCTCGTCAGTTAACCTGCAATAAGTTGTTGATTGTTTTCTTTAATAGATTCTACATATAGGCTGTTAACCTTAGCTATGTAGGCTTTTATTTTAGCTGTAATATCTTTCTTGGCACATGGTTGAAAGTCACCAAACGAATTATCGTAGAACCTACTGCCTTCTATGCCACTTGGGTTTTCAGTAGTAGCTTTGTTGCCAACAAACCTATATTGCTGTAGGGTTTCGTTGTAATAAGTGTAACCAATTGATTTTTTAATGGAGATTGTAAGCATATCAAACTTACCACCACAAGCCTTGAGTGCTTTTTTATAGTTGTCAATAATGCTATCGTCAAGCAAACGGCTGTAGTCCGTGTTTATCATGTCGTGAATATTGATTGTTTGGTAAAAGTTGCTGTTGTTACTTTCAATTTCGATGTTTAGTTTAAACCAAGTGTTCATAATTTTAGTTGTTTAAGTTGTTTATAATTAGTTAATTTTCTTTTTCCCATTTAGTTGATACAGCGTATCCATGCAGAATTTGCAAGCACGCACATTGTCAAACTTATATAATTTATCGCAAATGTAAAAACAATATAAATTGTCTAAATCTATAAAATAATTGCCTTTTTTAGTTCTAAAAGTTTTCATGTTTGTATAATTATTTTGCGTAGTCTGCGTTATATCCTAACTCTTCTAGTTTTTCAACGATTTCAAAAGGTAAACTAAACACTCCATCGTAATCGGTTAAAGTTTTACCATCAAACCATAAACCACCTTCCGCATACCAATTTCCGCCTGATGTTTCAATGTCAAACAATTCAAACCACCCATAATTTTCATTGTTAAAACCGATAGTAATTTCGAGTTCTACGTTTTCCTGTTGGTGTAAAATACCAAAAGAATTTTGCGAGAATAAATTCGCTTTTGTGTTAAATGTTACTTGACTTTTCATAACTTTAGTTATTTTTTTTTATAGATAATTATTTTACGATATGTTCAGCAAAATAGGCCAAAGCCCAAATGATGAAGGCTGATATAGCCAATTCCTTTTTAGTTAGTTTCATGTTGTTATGTTAATTAGTTAAATAATGACATACACATTTTGTAGTCTTTAGGTGTACTGAGACGAAATGACTTTTCGTCAACTACACATTCACTATTGCCTTTATAGCGCTTTTTGGCTTGTGCTATAGCACTTCTACGGGTTATAGCAAATTCTGAATTCCAACCTCCGCCAACGAAGTTAAATAAGTACTCTTTTTTAGGTGATTTCATGCTTTTAAAAGTTAGTAATGATGTCAAAATCAGCCTCCTCAAGGCCATTAGTATTGATGTAACGTAATGCACTCTTCATTGTATCAAAGAGCATAAGGTCTTCGATTGATGCGTTAAGTGTAAATTGGTTACCTTTTGTAAGGTATAAGGTATCCATGTCATAGCCTGTATTGGCAGGAGCGAAGATAAAAAATGTTTCGTTGTTCATAATTTTAAAATGCAGTTGGTAGGATACTGCTCCCCTTTAATTTTTAGTTTTTAAAAATGTGAATTGAATATTGCTGTAGCAGCTATCATTGCCTCATCTTGGTCTAGAAATAACTCTGATGTTGAGTAAGGCAAGTACTGCTCTCTAAAGTAGATGCGTCTATCATCTACGGTTAAGATTGGCTCTTCGGTTGCTAAGTTAATGATAGCAGGTCTTCCTAAGAATGATGCCCATTGGTAATTGCTGTTAACGATAGTTGTTAACTCTTGTACGGTTAAATTTGCCATGTTGTTTATTGTTTTAAAGTGTTAGAGGCTATGTGAATGGTCGATATTCACGCACTACCGAATAGTGCTAACATAGCCGTAACATGCATAGCTGTTGCATGTGTGATTAGTTTACTTGTTTTCGTACATTAATAGGTAAGTTGTCAATTCACCTAAGTAAACGCCTACTATCTTGCGGTAGGTCGCTTGTTGGGTCGCTTTTTATGTATTATTTTTACGTTGCCCGCTTTGCACACTTGGCTATTTGCCCGTTTATGGCTCAACTTGGCGGCATATGCGGCTGAAGTGTTGAGTAACTTACAACTAATGCGCTTACTGACTTCGGCTGTGAACATTAGTCTATACACTAGAGTTGGTTTTAGACGTCCAACAAAGGCAAACAGCCCGTGTACATTATTAAGAGTCAGAAGTAGGGACTAAGCAACGCTCTAAAGTTGGGTGTGCTTCGTGACCGATAACGAGAGCAAAGATAATGTAATACGTTTTTTTGTCAATATGACTTTTATCATGTTTTGGGTAAAGCCTTATAAACATTGGGTAAAAGAGGCGAAAAAAAGTTTAAAAAAAGTTTTTTAGTGTATTTTACGAGCAAAAAAAGAGACCTAAAACAAGGCAAAAAACAAGCTATAAAATGACGTATTTTAAGAGTGTAAATTGTGCATGTAAAAACATAAGTAAGAAGTAAGGTTAAAAATATGCCTCACCAGGTAAGCATTATTTATTTTTTACACTTCATTTCGAGACCCTGCAAAGTGCATGTATTAAAACATAGAGAGAAGAACATAATAACATAAACATGTACTATCGTTTACCCAATGTGATAGATAATATTATGCGGCTATAGCCTAATCATGTGGGTTATTTGTACCATTTCCCCCACTTTTACCCTAAAATTCCAAAATAGTGCTAATTTTTGAGCCGTTTTTTGATGTTTTCCCCCACTTTGGGTTTAGATAGGAGGGGAGAGGGTCGTGTTTGTGCTGATTTATAGCCTTGATAATGTGCGTATAAGATATATTATGTTAAATGGCTGTCAACTAGGGCGTAATTACAGCCCCTCCCCTACCCCACCATACCTAGATATGTAGATGCGAATCTCAATTCTAATCTATTACTAATCAGCACGTTAGGCTGTAGCCTTGTTGTTATTGTAGCGCACCCCTCCCTACGAGGATATGCCCCGTAGTGCTTTTTTTGCTGTGGCCGTGGGCTGTGATTGGTAGGGGTTACCACTAAGTTCGACACTAAATACCACTAACTTATGCTCTATATTTAACAAAAAACAATTCGTTTATTACCCCTGGTAGGGGGTTAAAAGGGGGTGTTTTGTATGTAATACGGGGTATTTACAGGTATTATGGGGTATATTTTTATAAAAAATGGTAAATGTTCCACCACAAGTAATTGATATTCAATACCCATATGCCACTTCTCCATAGGCTGGATAAAAGGACTTTAAAATATGTTCCACGATATTATTAATGGTATACAGGCACTACTGCGGGCGGAATGCCACATTGGGGTGTAGGCATAAAAAAACCACCTAGGGACTTCCTAAGTGGTTTCTTGTAATATCTTAATAGATTAGTTGTATACTCTTATTTCAAATGGGATGTTACTTAACCCATCATCACCTGCAGTCGTAACTAATTGTATAATATTAATACTAGGATAAAAAAATAAAAAGTCGGGCGCTGAATTTAAAACTATGTTTTGACAAAATGTTTTATTGCTTAAAAATAATGCATTAGAATTTGCATAGTAAGTACCAAATACATCATAAGTAAACCAAATATTACCAATTGTATTTTCTAATACTATTACTGTTGGAGCACCTGCGTTGTATTGTAAAGTTCCAAAATCTCCTCCCTCATTTGTGCCCCAGCTATTTGGAGTTATGCCTGTTGCTACGAAATATGTACCTATATTATTATTAGGAGCACCAACATTCGTAAAATCCCATCCAGTACCATCGTTTTCAATTATTTGATAACTAATACCTATTGTTAAATCACCTGTATTTACACCTAACAATTCATCTGAACCACTCTGTGTTACTAATGCCGTAAACACCTTGTATGGTGCTACTGGTGCTGGGGGTACAATTAATTCTTTTATAGAGCTTAAAGGTATTTGTATTTCTACGCCTAAGTCTCCTAATTGTCCGTTAACTCTATCGTTAAGTGACGGGTTGTATTCTATTCTACTCATGTTCGCAAATATAATATTAAATTTTCAGATAATATACAAATGTTTATTTTGAATTGATTCTTCTTGATTCACGCCATTCTTTGATTACCTTTTTTATTTTGTGCAGTCCCCATAACGCTATTTTATGTTTCCTAGCCAGGGGGAAGCTCATTTCTTCGTATTTCATATAATCCCTGTGCTTTATAAAGTACAATGACCTCTTGCGTGATAATGCGTTCTTACTCATTGTTACCTCCGTATGTTTGTTCGTAATATTCTTCTGCGGTCATACCATAATCAGCATCATCAAGGTAGTCACTTACAAACTGACATATTTCCTCCTTGTGCATTGCTAGTGCTTGTCTTTTTAAAGCATCAAACTTAAACGATGGGTTGGCCTGCTGTATTTTTTCAACTAACCATTCTACGCTACTTTTGTTACTCATATTATTCTATATATTTATCAATTGTTTCTTTCCCCCATCCACCTGCGTATAACAGGCACTTTATCATGTCTATCATCTCATCTATGTGGATGTCTGATGTTGGTGCTTGTATTGTTACCTTCTTGCCATGTGCCTCAAGGCTTAATATTGTTGGTTGTTCCTTTATCATATTACTTATTTCTTAATGGGTTTCTATTATCTAACCATTCGTTGTATGACATTATTAGCGTAATGTAGTTTTCGCCTATCGTTCCTGCTTTCTCTGATTCTGGGCTATCACCATAAAATTGCGTTAAGAATCTTATTGCTCGTTCTCGCAACATTTCTTGGTACTCGTATTCTTGTCTTGCAAGTTCTGCTTCGGCTTCCCCTTGCGCATCTAAATCTGCTTGATACTCTTGTTCGTTTGTTGGATACATAGTTTTATTAATTAAATATTTCTTCGTAATACTCATCTGATGTTTTTATGTTAATCATAAACTCACCACCGCCATAAGCACCATTATCCCAAGCATCTTTTATTTCATTCTTGTGCTTTTCTTTTGCGTTTAATTTCATATTACTTTTGTTGTTTCGTATTGATGTAAAAATCCTCCTATCACTTCCATTAGTGGCTCGTTTAACCATTCAGGGTTACCACCATGGTAAAGTATGCAATGCCCTAACTCATGATAAAAAGTAGCCTCTACAATGCTTTGCTTGTACTTTCTCCACCCCTTCTCTGTCTTGTACCTGGTTGCTAGTATAATCGTATTGTCCCAAGATATAAACCTGCCAAAGCATTCGTTCTCATTACAATACTTATTATCGTACTTTACGGTTATCGTCTGCCCTAGCATTTTAAAAGATGACGGTATAATCATGTTGTTTCTGTTCTAATATTCGTATGACTTATCATACCTTATAGGGTATAATTTAGTTTAATGTGCAATATATCATACAATTCAAATATAAAAAATATCGAGCGTAACTCCAGGCATTAGTTGATTCTTCAAAACTTATAAACCCCTTTACATTTTTGAATTTACACCCTTATAACCGCTCGAATACCTTTATGGATGCAAATGTAATACATATTTTAACATTTACAAACTATTTTGTGAAAAAATAAAAAGATATTATATTGCATATTATAACTCATTGTATTACATTTGAATCATGAAACTACCAAACTATACAACAATGTCAATCGTCAACCTAAAAGACGTTAAAATATCACTTATTCACTTCCTTGACAGCAATGACTATGGCGTGCTTTCTCAATATGAGTGGGGGGAGCAGCTTGCAGTCCGCAAGGAATATAAAGCAGCAGAAACATTGTATAACAAGCTAATTAAAGAAGCATGACAGTAAATGATGTAATATCCGAACTTCGTGATATGGATGGCGATGCAGAGCTATATGTTATGCTCCCTAATAATAGTGGTATATTTCACTTTACAAGTGTTGAGATGACTGATGTGCTTGAAACTGATGAAGGGAAAACAATCTATTGTATTATCCCATTTGAGCCTGAGCAGAAACCTTTTATCGTTAATTACAACTAAAGGTCTTCTCTAAACAAGCACACCTCGTAGATTGGATTACCCCTTAAATGGTCATCCATTTCGCTGATGTCTGTTAAGTCTATACATTTATACTCAATACCACACACAATTATAATCTCGCCTAACATTGGCGAATTAAACCTGTCTGTCCTAAATGTAAGCGTGTATCTATTTAATTCAATATCTCCTAGCAACGGATACATTTTCTCTATCTCGCTTTTAAAACGTGATTTGTTCCTTGCCTTTAGCGAATATGCAAAGTCATAATAGTCTATACCATAATTAAGACTTTTAACGATAAAATAAACTGCAAAAAATAGCAGTAGTAATAATAATAAATTCATGTGACCTGTTTTTAGTTCGGGGCAGGAAGTCGAATCCCATCTTTACCACCTAAGCGATACGTGCTGCCGTTAACACTACACCCAAATATATTTTATGCAAATGTAATACTTATAAATTTATTTTACAAGTTTACTGATACTAAATGTTTTATTTTCCCAAATATTTATTTGGTCACTCAAGAAGTGCCTAACGATACCTCCTTCGCAAAGTATAACCGTAAACACATCATTCTCTAATGTGCCTGAACTCTCAACATACCATACGTATCCATCCCCAAGGGGAGTTACACAAGGTACTGGCTTACTAAACTCGTGTATCAACTACACCCCCATCTTCTTCTAGCCGCTTTACCACGTTCACCTGTCCAAGATGCACTTCTAGCACAAAAAGATTTCTTTCTACCTTTGTCAGCCTCTGTTTTTGGGTTAGGCGCTGGGGGTCTGAGCTGACTGCCCGTTTCACGATTGTACTTTGCACGGCCCTTAGCTGTTAAGCCTGCTCCTTTACTTACAGGTAGCTTTTCTCCTCGGCCAACACTTAGGTTTACACTCTTTGCCATAATTACTTAGACTTAGCTTTAATCTTCTTCTCTTGCATTAACATAGCCTTTGTAGGTTTCTTAGGAGTAGCTCCCGTCTTTTTGTTCTTTGCGGCCTTCTCACGGATATTGTCGTAAAGTCCTTTAGGTGAGGTAGAACCATCTTTGCGTTTCATCATTTGTGCCATAATATTTATCTTCTTTTAATTGGTATTTTTTTGTTTGAATTTTCAGCTAATTCGTCTTTTTTATAAAATCCTGGTCTTAAACCCGTTTCTTTCATAAACTTCCTACCTTGTTTAAATTCAGTCCCTTCGGATGAAGGCTTAGATTCAGACTTTTTCATGCTAAGTTCTACCCTTTCAGGCTTATTTAACTTAGGGGTTTTATCCAAAGGTTTAACCTGTTCTTCTGTTGCTTTTTGTTTTTTAATTATAGGTTTATTGTTTGTAGGTTTTTTATATATAACAGGTTGTACTGGTTTACGAGTTAACGGATATGCCCAATCACCTGATTTTTGTTCTAATTCATAATCATAATTTAATTTTTCTAATTCTTTAACTCTATTATAAGGATTATATTTATAATTTTGATTGCTATCATTATAAGCTTTTAACCTAGGGTCATTAGGATTAGTAACAACAATAGGCTTAACCTTACTTACAGGTTTAACCTTGCTAGTTTCATTACTTTTATTTGATGCGCTTCTGTTTAACGGGAGTGGCATAATATATTGCTTTTTACAAATTTAACGATTTTTTTCTATTTTCCTTTCCCCATTCTGCACAAAACTCAAAAACATCAAAGATATCTTCTCCGAATGACCTCGCAAATATATTGAAGTGCCCAAGATTTATCTTCCTATGGTGCAGGCTTACCTCTAAGTTACGAACAAAGCACCTGCTATACCTTACATCATACTCCTCATTTATCTTCTTTATCCATCCTGATACAGACATCCCATTCTTTCTTATCCTGTCTCTAAGGTATCCAGCAAGTGCAGGATAGGCATAATCTTCACCAAGGATAAATCTTTTACGGGCCTCAATAGTCCTTTTGTTAAATTGTAACCTGCTCATTCTATCTGCCTAATTTTGCCTGAACAAGCATTTTTACGTATTCAAACTTCTTTCTGTAATCCTTGTCTGTAGCAATTAAATCATTAACTGTTGATACCGAATAAATTATACTTGAATGGTCTAGTCCTCCAAATCGTAATCCTGTTCCCTTTAAGCTAAGTCTAGTAAACTCTCTAACTAATGTAATAGCTATTTGCCTTGGTTCTACTATTTCACGCTTTCTGCTTTTTGTTTCAATCATCCAAAGATTTATTCCAAAGTACTTGCAAACAATTTCTTTGATATCTTTAACCTTATCATCATCTGTTTGGTTCTTGTCGCTTATCTTGCAATAAGTAGTGGCAACGTAAACATTAGTATTGCTACACCTTTTTGTAAGT
>Ga0209229_10000464_pt1 | contig 16367 bp, 20 predicted proteins | sample SanBayMetagenome_FD_187466 | JGI IMG/M metagenome (GOLD analysis project Ga0209229, IMG submission 187466) | Freshwater and sediment microbial communities from dead zone in Sandusky Bay, Ohio, USA (SPAdes) (version 2) | ecosystem: Environmental > Aquatic > Freshwater > Lentic > Sediment... | reverse complement strand
CATATGATGTACTATTATAACATCATTTGGCATTATTGTCAATGACTGCATAAATCTCATCTTCACGTAGAACTAAAAGTTCTTCGCCGTCTAACGAAATTTTAATTCCTGCCTGCGGCATATACATCACTGTATCGTTGACCTTGATGCTTAACGGAACAACCACACCCTTTTTGGTTGTGCGTCCTTCGCCCACTTGCAATACCCGACCTTTTGGTGTGGCTATATCTTCAGCGGATAACACAACCAATCCACCTGCTGATTTGTTTTCTACATTCAATCTACGCACCAACACACGATCGCCTAAAATTTCTACACTCATATTATCTCCTGTTGAGTTCTGACCAAGTTAAAAATTGTTTAAATCCATTATACACTGCGGCTGCTTCTTTGTCATCAGCTGGTACCTTGACTCCCCGCACCCAAAATCCTTCTGGACCAATCTTAAGCATTTCTGTTGCACCTGCATAACAGATAATGTTATTGGGCTCCGGATCTCGAAATGTGTGTTCTGGCTTAGCAACCCAATTATCTGTTGCTGCCTGCACTGCATCAAAGTTATATGATGTCATTATACCTCAAATGTAAAGTTAAAATCAAACTGATCGTTCTCACCTGGATACCCATGCGGATTACACATCACTCGAGTATCACCCACTTGATAATCAAAACAGTTGTGCATGTGTCCATGTGTCCATGCTCGGATCTGTGGACGATCAAGAATAAACTCACTGAGGTCTGAACTGTATCCACCATTCATTAACTTATCATGTTTATACATTTCATGTATGCTCAAATGACTTGGAGCATGATGACTACAGACAACAATTTTAGAATCTTTAGGTAAGTTGTCAATTACAGTTTTAAAGTAATCTCGAGTTTTGGTAAACTCCATAACTGTACGCATAGGTAAAAACTTTTTAAAGTTTTCGCCAGCAATACGGATCACTCGAAAGTCACTCATACAATGTTCGAGATGATACAAGGTCATAGGATCGCCTTTGTTGCAGTCAGTCCACATGGTACCTCCTATGAAATGAACACCATCTATCTCTTTGGCATCACGATCCAATAAGTGAATATTTTGAATATTTAGGTATCCAATAGTGTCTCGGATAATATCTGCACTGCGATCAAACTTGCCATGATAGTGTTCGTGATTACCCATTATGAGAATTACATGTTTGAACTGAAAACTGACTCTTTTTAAAAAATCTCTGTATCGCATAGTACGCTTGGCACGACCGTGGCCTTCTTCTGGAAAATCACCCCAAGCAAGATCTACAGGCTGATTACGCAAATCGTCCGCCACAAGGATATCACCACCTAAGATCAACACATCTGCGCCTGTGGTATTTTGAATGTCTACGTCTGCAAACTCTAAATGCAGATCTGATGCGAGCTGAATTTTCATAATGATTTCTGGATAATATGTATATATTATAACATCGTTAGCGAAGTTTGTCAACGGATATAAATAAACTTGTAGTAAGAGCGGAGCGAAAAATGGGCGAAATTTTCAAATTAATCGGGGAAGTCGGCTTCCCCATAGCAGCAGCACTATGCGGCGGCTACTTCGTATATCTCACACTTAAATTGGTTTTGGGCTCTGTAATGAGTGCTGTGAAATCAATGGCTGGCATTATTACCATGCTGGACAATCGTGTAAAAACAATGAATCATGATGTCATACGAATTGATGCTATTGTCAGTAACGCATTAGGATTAAAGCCCGATGTTGACCGTATTGCTCGAGCAGACGGAAAGAATGATGCAAGGCGTGACTAATGAAATATTTTGATTATGATTGGGACTGTAGCGAATCGGGTATCATATTAGATGAAGAATTTAATGTGGATAAACTAGGGTGGAAGAGAGGAGATTACTTCCAACTGGTTAACATCAACGGTCGCTGCTATCTGCGCAAAATAGATCCTTTAGTAAAATTTATCAAAGACGGAGAAAGAAATGTTCAAACAGAATAAATGGGAACAATGGTATGAGGCTCAGCCGCAGCATATCAAAGACTGGATGGATCAGCCTCGTGCCATCTGGTATGACCGAGATATGTATAAATCTTTTGCGTTTGGAATCTTTATCGGAGTGATTGTCGGAATATGTATGTAGACGGATATATGCTTCTCGCAATTTACTTGTTTTCAGTGCTCGCGGCAGCGATCAGTGTTTACTCACTGTGGACGTTAGAAGAAATGAAAGAAAATGGCAAGAAGTGGGTTGAGTTAAATCAGGAATTAATAGAAAAAATAAAAAAATTAGAATATCAGTCGTTGTATAAAAGATAGGAGTAAATTATGGACGTAGTATCGATGATTAACAAATACGGATTTCCAATTGTGTCAGCTGTTGGTATGGGCTACATGATTTATTATGTATGGACATGGGCTACAAAAGAAATCAAACCTGTGCTCAACGACGCCAACGCAGTGTTGATTGCCTTAATTGATCGTATCCGCATGTTGGATAACGATTTAATTCGTTTAACACAAAAGGTTAATGTAGTTCTACACCTTCGCGGTAAGACTATTGAGCGTGAGCGTGTTCATGCTGAAGAAAAGATCAACGAACTAAAAGAAGAAGAAAAGAAATAATTACTTAGTAGGACACATTGTAAACGGTTTAATACCGTTTAGACTAAACTGTGATATAAACTGATCAATCTCATCTCCCTTTCTCATCAATGTAAAAGGTGAATAATACCACTGTAAGAATAACCACACGTTGTAATCAAGAATAGCTTCAATAAAATTATTTCTCATGAGCTATGAATTCTCCCTGCCAGTTATCTGGTAGATTTTGTTCTTTCATAAATTCACAGCGTTCAATCCAAATCTTGTAGTACTTGTCCATTTGTCCTCCGAACGTGCCTTTCATCTTGGCACATATTGCGGCTGCTTCGTCAAACTTTTTCTGTTTGTATAAATCGTGCATTTTGTCGTGCTGTGCTTTGTCCTTGGTGTAATCTTCGCCGCGTGTGCGTATTACAGTATAGATCAAATCTGCTACAGTCTTACCCTTAGGCTGTAAGTTGTCTAATAGTAAGTAGAAGAAATCGTCTTTGGTTCTATTGTATGTTTCAGCACCAATAATGGCCAAGACACCATAGGCCTTACAACGTGCTTCTAAACGTGCCGCAGTACTAACCATGTCACCTAAGATGTCGTAACTGTGTCTATCAGTTGATCCCATCTCACCAATAAAGCCAATACCCGAGTTACAACCCCAACCCATTGCGGCAGGAGGCAAGCCTTGTGCTTCCATTAGTTTAGTATACTCATCTACAGCATCTAACATTTCAAGTCCTACCTTAACAATGGTGTGAGCATGATTTTCGTCATCAATAGGAGCGCCATGTATGTGCATACTTGCGTCACCCACATACTTAATAACCATGCCTTTATTGTCCATGATGGGCTTCGAGATAGCATCCATATAACCGTTCATGTACTTGCCTAACCCGCCTACATCATCACCGTAGTGTTCACCAATAGGAGTAAAGCCACGTAGGTCACTAAACATAACTGATACATCTTTGCGCACTCCACGTTTGATCAAATCTGGATCTTTCTGTAGCATCTCTACAACTTCTTTAGAGCAATAGCCAGCAAACTGTTTCTTAATTGCCTGTTTCTGCAAGAACTCACTTACAAACTTAACACCGTAAGCATGAAGCATAACAAGAACAAGGCCGCCCACCATTGCAGTGCTGTCAAAGAGCCAAAGATTAGATGAATACACATATTGAGAAACAGGTATAATGCTGCCAATAATAACAACACTGCTAATAATTCCAACATAGGTCCACCTCGTTAAAAATAATAATAAAATGCCTACTACAAAAATAGACAAAATTTCTAGGTAGTCTGCATACCACGGACGCTCAATATTAACATTGTTAAACATTGTGCCTAATACTGCTGCCTGCACTTCATGAGGAAATACTGCACCCTTGGCAGTTGGCACAGGATTACTAATACCGGCAGCCGTTGGACCAACAATAACAACAGCACCTGCAAAGTCCTTGGGCAAGTCAGTCATAGACACCGACTTAGACTGTTGACTCCAATCAATCCATACTCTGCCTTGACTGTCTGTGGTAATTGGTCCAAATGCAGGAATACGCATTTTGTCAATGCCTAATTCATTTAATTTAATCTGAGTGGTCGAATCTCCAGCAGCAATCCTTAGTGCCTCCATGGCTAAACTTGGATATACCGTACCGTCTGCAGCCACTACCAACGACATACGACGAACAACTCCGTCAACTTCGGGCAATGTATTTACAATGCCTACACCTGCAGCACGACTTTCTAGCAATGGCACGTTAGAGATAATACCACCGTAGTTGATAATTTGATCTGAAAACTCTGATTGTATTACTGCGGTACTAGGTTTCCGGGGTTTATTTTTATTATTATCATAGGGTTGACTGGGTAACACTACAGGAAACTTGTTCATAGTAGCTGCCAGTGCGCGGTCTCCCCCCATGCGATCTGTTTCAGCCATAAACACATTAAGAACCACTAATCCTGCCCCACGCTTATATAAATCTTCTACAAGCGCAGCATAAACATTTCTTGGGAGCGGCCACTGTCCGTATTTGTTTAAAGATTCTTCGTCAATGTTTACCGTAACAATATTATTTTCTGTAGAAGCTTTACTGGTAATTAATGTATCAAAGTAGCGTAATCTTACACTTTCTATAAAGGCAGGATCAGCAATTCTTATACTTAAAATAAGTGCCAATGTTAATAATGCTGTCCACGGACTTGTTAAGATCTTTTTAATCATAAAGTATTTACCGTAAAAAAGCCCGCCGAAGCGGGCTTATTGTACCTAAAATATTGCTTAAAATTTATAAATTAATCTTGCTCCATAAACATTAGAACCGCCTTGATTATTTTGCAATCTATCTGCACGGACACTAACAGTTAGATTGTCCTTGTCCTTGCTTAGGCCTACACCTACCTGTGTGACACCGTCGGTATGATATAATGCTTGAGCATTAAATAACCCATATTTGGCTTCGGCTCCGGCTGTGACAAATCCATAATTTTGATTAACATTATTGATGGTATTGCTGACAGTTACTTCAGGCAAAGGATTGATATTGGCTGTGTAACCTGAAGCAGAACGCTTTCCTACAGTTCCTCCGATTATAGGACGAACTATGCCTTTGGAATCTAATGCTGGCCCAATTGCCTTGACAGCTACGCTGGTATCATTGCCTGTAGTCTTGCCTGTGACTGCTGGAAGGTTGGTATTGAATGTCTGAGTGGCTAACAGTCTTGCATCGCCAGAAGTTGAAATAGCCACACTTGGTGTAGAACTAATGTTATAGTCAGTTATAGTATGTTGAACCGTACTGCTAAGATCAAACCCTTGAACATTTTTCTTCGACAGAGTCGCTCCTAACTGTGTAGCATTGGCTCTAACAGAACTGCTGTTGCCAGATAAGTTAGTAATGATTTGATTTATTCCAAAACCTAAATTCATTCCGCCTTGGATATCTTTATTATGTCCAACTCCTATCACAGAACTGTTACCGCTATATCCGTCTCTGTTATGTGTATAGTAGTTATAGACCAGTGTACGACCAAACTCGGTATTTCTATTAATCATAGACTGCAATTGGTTAACAGTAGCAACCTGATCACTGCGTAATCCTACGCTTACAGAATAAGCGGCTCTACGAGCAAGTTGATCATTAGTCACAACATCGTAGTCACCTGTTACAGTTGATGATGTTATAGAAGTAGATGAAGTATCTGTGTATATACTTGTTGGGGCAAAATCATTTGAATCTACAGTAGTTGTAGTTCTTGCATAGGTAAATCTTGTAGGAGTTGTTATTGTATACAATTCGTTAGCAGTAATAACGCCTGATGTAGCAACGGTTAAAGTTTTAGAACCTTGAACTGAAGCAGGTGTAGTTCTAGCATTAACTAGACTTGAATTGTCAATACCATTCGATACCCATACTGCGTCTCCTATAGCTGCTGAACCCGTAGCAATGTCAGCGTGTGTAACATCTAGAGAATTAAAATAGCGTTCTGACACGGTAACTGGAGTACCAGCTGCTGAAGTTGTTGTACTATCGCTGTAAGTTGTAACTACTGTGGTCGGTGTTGTGGTAACTCTACCAATATCAGTAACTGTTAAACTGTTATAATTTCTTGTCAACTTATTACCTGCTACAACACTGGTAGATATAACAACAGCGTCTCCGTTAGTATCGGCTATTGTTGGAGTTCCGTTAACTGTGGTAGTACCGGTCACTGTTGGGGTTGTAGGTGTTGTAGTTCCTGTGCTGGCTGCATCAGTTGCTGAACCAACATCAACTAGTGTCCCGCCACCCGGTACTGTGCCAGGTGTCCCGCCGCCCGCACCGCCTGTTACTGCTGAACTGGCCGCTGTAAACGCACTTGGTCCAAAGATATACGCATAACTGGCTGTCAATGTAGCACCAGCTGTTACTCCGGTCCATCTAAATGTAAGACCGATTGTATCATCACTGTTACCGTAATTAACTGTTATTGGATTGCCGTTAGCATCTAGTTCTTGAACAAAAGGACAGCCCCAAGCAGCATTAGTACATCCTGGGCTGGTCCATTGTATATTGCCACTGCTATCCAATAATGGTTTATAATATGAAGTGCCGTTATAACTGGCAGCATCTGTGTTCCATCCGTTAACACCTGCTGTAACGTTACTGCCTGCAGAATATAATCCCAAGGCATAACGTGACACAGTTGCTTCTGAGAATGCTACATTAGTTGACGGAATAGCACCGTAACCTAACACGTTGTCTGTCGATGAACTATCGCCCGGCATACCTTGACTGTCTGGGTCAATAAATTTAGCAAAGTAAACATTACTTGCTGCGCCACCTGCTACGATAGTAGAAGTAATGTCAATATAAGGTTTGCCTACACCTAAAGTGTAAGCATTAGTTACACTCCAACTGTTACCTCCAAAATCACTGGCACCTAACCAACTTAATGTAGTGTTACTGTTGCTTAATGTAAGTCCACCAGTCTTACCAATTTGTACTGTACCAGTATTATTATTTGTTTTATTTGTTGAATCTACTTTCAATGAAAAGCCATCAAAAGGTGAACCTGGTGTTAAGTAGTCATAAGAAGGATTAAATGTTCCAGTGCCTGTGGGATCAAATAATAATCCTGGACTAGTTCCTCCTCCGCTACCTAATGTACCTGTATTGGTGTTGACACCTGCTTTGACCCAATCGTTCTGTAATAGACCCATGCTTGTAGTACTGTCGATGCTGGCTGTCTGAGCCATAACACCAGATGATACTAAGGCGGCGACGAAGGCCGCAATTATAGTTTTTCTCATTCCGATTTCGCTCCCGGTTTGGTAATAATATTTAAATCGTAAGTGTCAGAAGTTATGCTACCACTTAATTCTGCGTGATAGTTATTATTGTTGTAGAACCTTTGTTTACATTCTGTATGATCTGTTGTCCGTCTTGATTAAGAGTAAAGGTAACATTTTTTGTTGTGTCAAATGTAACGGTAGCATTATGAGAACCGGCTTTATATAAAGTAATTTTACTTTGATCATCGTTGAAATAATATAACAGTCCTAAAGATTTATTAGAAGCATAGTTTGGAAGTACTGGTACATCTAATTCGTCATTGAGTAAACTCGCATTTTGTCTATCAAGTTCATTCTGAGAAGAAAAATCTAATAGATCAACATTCAAGTCGTTTCGATCCAGAGCACGATAATCGTCTAATTTATTTTCATCTAATTTAGTGTATTTCAATAGGTCAAAATCTAAAGCATTAAAATCTAATAGACCTTTTTCTTTTTTATCTATTCCTGCACGAGTTTCTTCTTGTATTTCAGGAGGTTTAGTAATGATCAACATATTGTTGATATTTGCTTGATCAATCTTAATCACAGCCGGAGTACTGGGAGGTTGATAGGAACTATTAACCAATGTAGCCTGATAGGGAACATCTAATAATACTACCCCTCCAAGATTACTAACTTCAATGGCTCCGGTCACACAGCCACCTTTTGGATCACAACTAGGTAGAAGCATAATTAAACTCCTTCCTAGTTCGTCTACGGTCATTGAAAAGTCTGTGCCTCGTACAGCGATACTGGCAGTGGGGGTTTTAATTGCTACCTGCTGTGGATTGTTTTTAGCAATCTGACCACTAGCATAACGAGCTGTGCCCAGTGCCATGTTAATGGCTAATTTTCCAGAACCTTTCTTAGGATCATAGACAAAATCATCTATGATCATTTTACTGTGTTCTGTAAGTTTTACCTTGGTAGCGTCTTCAAAGGTCAGCTCTGCCCGGGCTTTGGCAGTGCTGACCGTGTCATTCATTTCAACAGTGGTGTTTACTTTTGAAGATATACTCTTCTTGTCTCGAACAATTTCAGTCGGTCCTGTTTGTTCAGTAACTTTACCTACACCAGCCCAACTATTAATCGGACTGAGTGACAATAATGTTATTATTAGAACCGTTGCTGGTAATAACTGCATTTTTAGTTAATGCTCCGCTTTGTGTTAATACTACTGCGTTTGCAACACTGCTGGTACCACTACCGGAAACTGTAATTTCACCAGAATGTAAGCCTAATCCCGATGCTGTGTGCGTTACATTGTTATAGTCCCCGTTAATAGCGATTGTGCTTTTTATAACACCTCCGCTAAGAGTTTGAACAGTATTGTTGTTATTACCTGTGATTTCTGATCTAATATTGCCGGCGTTACAATTAGAACTTAAAGCAGTTCCACAGCTTATGTTCTGAGTGTTGTTGCTGCCGTCTGCTGATATAACAACAGTTGCTCCAGTTCCATTGCTTTGATTATTAATAATTATACTTGCAATGTTACCAGCTCCAATTTGGTTGATAGTTACATCATTGAGGTCCCCCTTGATTAATGCAGCATCGTCGGGATTACCCAGCCCGCCGATGTTACCATTGATCATGTTACCAGCCCCCGTTTGTGTTATTGAAACCGTTGAATTATCTCCAACCTGTTCCATATAAACATCATTGGCCCACGCACCCGATGACACCATTCCAGATACCATTAGAATTGCAAGTAATTTTCTCGACAACCCGCCACCGCCTGTGATTCTTTTTTTCATTTTATTCGCTCCAGATGCAAGTTATGTTTGTTAATGCATCCATATTTTAGTTTTGTAACATTTTCCTCTATGCTTAACTCATTATGGTTTGTGTTCTGAAAGCACGTCAGATTTCACATACCCTTTACGCTTCTCAGCGTCTACTACATAATACCACCCTTCTGATCCAGGAGAAATGGTATTAAATTCTGTTCCTTTTTTCAACAACCATGTACGTTGGCTCTTTTCATTGGCTTCTTTATACACATATGAATCTTCTTTGAGATATCTGGGACCTAATGATTGAGTAGTCGGTTTAACAGTGTCTGACTGTTTGGCCACAGATTCTGGCAGATCTACTTTTTTCTCAGTCTTTACGTCTATCTTCTCATCTTTCTTTATGTTCTGTTGTACTACCGGTGGCTGATCAGACTTAGCTTTTTTATATCTCCATAGACCTTTCTTTTCACCTTCTACGATCATGTCATAGACTGCCTGCTCAATGGCCACACGTACAGCATAGGTAGTAGGTTCGTTAAGTGCCGATCCGTTTTCTAACTCTAATGCTTTGGTACCCGCGTCTACAAAACGAAGTACTCCTACGTTGTGTTGTGTGCTGTAAATTGTCTTAGACACAGCGTTGGTAATCAATACTTCACCTGAATTGACACTGATTAATCTCATAGAAATTATAACTTCGTCTACACGATACTGTTGGCTTCCTCCAATTCCTAAGAATCTTGCTCCATTACCACCACTACGAACATTAGAATCATAACCGATAATACCGCCTTCGATCATAACTCCTGCTACTGTCATTGGTTTAAGGGGCTTGGCGTCTTTACCCTCATAAACTTCCCGTTGGTTGCGAATCAATTGTCTTTCTTTAATCAGGTTATCCAACCCAACACGTTCGACCACCTTAAACCAATTCTTTGAGTCCTGGAGTGATTTAATTAAAAATACTTCAGCACCTTGTGTTACTGCTTTTGAAAATACAGCTAATCTATCATTAGGTTTCATTTGTCCAGTTTTATCCATGAATCCGTAGACTGCAATGGCAATTGGAGGGCCATCTAGTTCTGGTAATTTAGTAGTTAAACTTTCTCTTGCCTGAAGAGCAATAGGCTCTTCTTTGGCCAACTCCATATGAACATTGGCACAGCCTGTGAGAGTTCCGGCAACTAATAATGATAATATAAATCGTTTCATCAGAATGCAAAGCTCGCTATAGGCACAGTGATGTCTGTGCGTCCGCCATTGGCTTCAATGATGGTCAGCGTTACATCTGTACCAGTTTTAACCCAACTGATAGTAGAACCTTGAAAGTTCATGGTTCCACTGGTTCCGCCGCCCTCGGCGAACATTTGATCTGCTAATTGTTTAGATAGTTGTGCATAGATACGTGCTTCTACGTTAACTAGGAATTTGGCCAAATTAGTCTGTTTGGCCGCAGCTTCTGCTTTGGCTATGGCTGCTGCTTGTTCTGCTCGTATTTCTTTCTTTTTGTTCTCTTCCATCTGATGAATTGTGAGAACGTGCTGGCTGTATCCGTTACCTGGAATAAAGGCTGGACTTTGAAATTGGTGTACGAGATCTGCTGCATGAACAGAAAATGGTACAAATAACAATACTAACAACTTTTTCATAGATTCGCTCCCGGTACTCGGTATTAGTATTTACGCGGTGGCAAGAAATAGTTATGTGATAGTATTAACTTGTTCTAGATTAACTGTTATGTGAATTAATCGTATGTCTTAGGAGATCTTTTACTAGGCTTTGAAATCAGTGTAACGCCAGCTGAAGATTTTTTTGAATTTCCCATGGTAATAGTTTCGGTTTTAACCATGTTATTTTTGTCATCAATAGAATTGATAATACCTTCTAATCCTCTAATTGCTATTAGTTCGTGTGTATTATAGTTATAAATTATAAAGTTATCTGCTTGATAACTGCCAAGTCCGTATTCAAGCATTCCTAATTTTGCCTGTATATCTGCGACAGTGCGTCTATTTCCCTCTAATATATAATTGATTGTATCTTTAACATACTTTACATAAAGTTTTGATTCTTTCTTTTTAACATTAGGGAATAGTCTTTCGTACATTTTATTAATTATAGATTTGTGTTTGGAAGAATCTAAGTATCTAAAAACAGTTCGTAGGAATTTAAATTTTTCTTCTCTAAAATCTGATAAATCTAAAATTTGAGATAACGTATATTCGCTTCCGTCTGTGTATCTTATTTTTTTTCTTAATTGAGGTTTTAACGATTCAGTTTCGTCTGTAAAGATTCTACGCAATTCTGCAGGGGCAACTGTTGCAGAATCTAACCATGCTTTGGAAGTCTCTGAGCCGCCACCCTTTACTTCCCAAATTTTGCGTTGTATTTCAAGATCGCTTGCACCTGGAGCTCTTTTTGCTTCAGGAATCAGCATTGCTAACAGCGCCTCGCCAGGTCCTACCCCTCCACCAAACCCTGCTTTTTGTTCAGCAAAAGGCATCAATGCAAGATTTGCAAATACTGCTTTATTATCAAATATACCTGCTATTTTTGGATTTATAATTAATTTAAGGTTGCTTTTTAATATTGGTTGAGAAGAAACCACATTTTGAGTTAATGCTTTTCCTTGAATTACCAAATCCATAAAATCGTTGCTTAACTGGTTGTTTTCATACCTGTCTAATATTGCTAATAGCTCTCGTCCCCATTCTGCCGGCTTTCCTACTTTGAGGGCTACAGCTTTTGCTTTTTCAAACTTTGCCTTTGAAAATTCTTCCGCTTTGGCTTTTTCTTGTTCGCCACCTACAGCTAATAGTGCTTGAAGGTGATTTTGTACGGCCGTATCTTTGATAATTTTAGCCATGTCAAGCAGTGCAAAAGATGCTTCTTTAACACCGCTTTTAATTAACAGAGTTCTAAGTAAGTCTGTACCTATATCAGCAACTACATCTTCTTTAACACCTAGACTGTTTTTTAAGTTATCTAGATATTTGTTTAATTCTTGTCTTTTTGGGTCAGTTTCTGGTAGAGCCTGTGCTTTTTGAATTATGTCAACAAAATAGTTTTCTAGTTCTTTAGCAAAGTCTGATCCAGGTTCAGGAAGTTTAAATTCAAAAAATCTCATACAGTTATTTATCGGATTTCTGGGAACAGGCACTCTTGTATAAAGTGCTGTACATCATCCTCAGATAGCCCTAAACTAACCATTACACGCGGTGTATGCGGGTTACATTTTTGATTCTGTGCGTAGTAGTTTTGATCCCACGTAGTATCTGCCGCAGTATTATTGGTTTCAGCAACTGTGCTTAGATAGTGTTCTACTGTGGTTTTTGCTAGATCTGTGATCTGCTGCAATTCTTCTTCATCGCTGACATTGCCCGCAGCTACCATACTTGGGCTGAATATGTTAGTGGCCCACTCTGGTAAAGTACGTTCTTTGCGCCACTCTAATTTGGCCACTTCTTCGGAGAACCACCGCATCATAGGATGATCGGGATCACCTGCTTTTGAGTAGTCGTGGAAACAACCAGTAATCTTGTTCTTGCCAGCTATAACATCAAAGCCGTAAATTGGAGCTGGATTGTGTATATGCGGGAAGATGCAACAGTGCATCATCCATAGGCCTTTGGTCAGCCTAGCATCAACGACATCAACGTGGGCCCTACGATACTTGTCGCTGCTCCATACGCGATTAACCCAACCAGGCTGATTAAAACGATCCATTCCAGGCTCGAAGGTTTCAACCCCAGTTTTCTCAAAGGATTCCTCAAGTAAAGTTTGGATTTCAATTAGTGTGTCCCAGACTTGGCTCATTGTTCAGCTCTCTCATTATTTTAATAGCCCACTCAAAAGCCACACGAGCTTCGTCGCCTAGATCGTCTGTGAGTTCTGCACGTATCTGTTCTTTAAGACGTTCTGGGTCTTTGAATTTGTAAAATCTTCCCTGCCCGGGCACACGTTTGGCCAGAATCTGGCCACCATATAGATCTCCCATATGGCGACAATATAAGTGTGCTTTGATCAAATGTTTACGATCAGGATCATTTAATAGTTCTAACAGGTAGTGATGATAATCTACAGTGCTAGGTAACCATTTATAATTAGGATTATTTTTGCCTGCTAATTCGATATAATCTTGATAGATTGGCCAAGCACGTTCGATATCTGGCAAGTTGGCAAAGTTGCCTTGAATTTTATTACCCATTTCGATTGTTGGATAAATCAATACCATCTGATAAAGATAATTAGCGTAGTCTTCTTTTGAGATACTGCCGCTTAATAATTTTTTCGCAAATTCTGTACGTTCAGCATCTGTGTGTAAATCTTTAGTGATTTCCCGTAGACTCATTCTTCCTCCACTTGTATACGTAGAGGTGATCCATTGGCCCTAGCTTGATTAGTTGCTTCAATGCCTTTTTGTTCAGCAATTTCGAAAGGATAAACTCCAGCGATGCCGCTGCCTGTTGCATGAATTTCTAATGTGATATCTTTGGCTGTGGATTCGGTATGTTTGAAAATACCAGTCAGCAATTCAATAACCAATTCCATGGGAGTAGAATCATCGTTTAAGAATATCACTTTCCATAATTTAGGTGGTTGTAGAGAAACTACTACTTTCTCTTCTACTTGTGTTGCTGTGGTCATTTTTCCTCCAAATTGGTTATGGGGGATTTCTCCCCCATGTATTATATTATATTACTTAACATCTACAATGTCAATGATTTTAGGTTTAGCAGATTCCGGAATGTTACGGATCAACTTAACAATCAACATACCATTTCTAATTTCTGCACCTTCGACTTCGATATGCTCAGCTAATGGAAATTCGCGAGCGAAGTCTCGAGTAGCAAGACCACGATGCAGATATTGAGTATCATCGTATTCAGTGGTATTGCTTTCGCCCTTGATCACAAGCACGTTGTTCTCCACTGTTACTGAAATTTCTGATTTGTCAAATCCTGTCACTGCCAACTGGATCTCATACTGATTTTCACCAGTCTTGATGATGTTGTGTGGAGGATAGTTGTTAGACACTTGGTTAGCGAATCTGCGTTCCATGGTATCAAACATGGTATCAAAACCAATTAGTGCTCTGTTTAGAGCGTCAATTCTACTTAATGCATTGTTCATAATAGTCTCCTTTAAAAGTAAGAACAATAGGGGCCTCGAAAGTACCCCTGTTTATGATTAGTCTGCTTTCTTCTCTGTGAAGGTAGCATCAACTACATCATCTTGTGGCTGTGGTTGGGCGTCAGCTTGTGCTTGTGCCTGTTCCTTGGCCTGTTTTTTATCTAACAATGTTTTCATTGCTGGATAAACTTTTGTGAGTTCTTCTGTAATCTTTTCAACATCATCGCCTTTAACTACTGTTTCTACTGCGGCGATAGCTGTTTCGATTTCAGAAATCTCAGTGTCTGTTAACTCAGATCTATATTCTTCTAGGTCTTTTTTAACTTCGTGCATCTGTGCTTCTGCTGAATTGCGTGTTTCAATAAGAGTACGTGCTTTTTTATCTGCTTCAGCATTTTCCTCTGCTTCACGAATCATTTTTTGAATTTCCTCATCGCTCAGACCAGAATTAGATTTAATTGTGATTTTGTTCTCTTTGCCTGTTGTTTTATCTTTAGCAGATACATGCATGATACCGTTAGCATCAATATCAAGAGTAACTTCAATCTGTGGTTGTCCACGACGCTGCGGTTGAATACCTTCAAGATTAAATTCACCTAAAAGTTTGTTGTACTGTACAAGCTCACGTTCACCTTGGAACACTTTGATAGTAACAGCAGGTTGATTGTCTTCTGCAGTACTAAACACTTGTGATGCCTTGGTTGGAATGGTGGTATTCTTCTGTACCAACTTGCTCATTACACCACCCATTGTTTCGATGCCGAGACTTAAAGGTGTAACATCAAGTAATAGCACGTCTTTACGATCACCACCTAATACGTCACCTTGAATTGCAGCACCAACAGCCACTGACTCGTCTGGGTTGACGTCTTTGCGTGGAGCTTTCCCAAACAATTTCTCAACCGCTTCCTGCACCTTAGGCATGCGTGTCATACCACCAACTAAGATTACTTCGTCAATATCTGCGGCTGTAACGCCTGCATCTTTTAACGCTGTTTTGCAAGGGGCGATCGAACGCTGGATTAACTCGTCAACGAGACTTTCAAGTTTTGAACGAGTCAGTTTGATATTCATGTGCTTAGGACCACTTGCATCTGCAGTGATGTATGGCAAATTGACATCTGTCTGTGCAGAACTTGACAACTCAATCTTAGCCTTTTCTGCTGAATCTTTTAGACGTTGTAGGGCTAACATGTCCTTGCTTAGATCAACACCACTTTCTTTCCTAAACTCGTCGACTAAGTAATCCATAATACGTTGGTCAAAGTCTTCACCGCCTAGGAATGTATCACCATTAGTGGACAACACTTCAATTTGTTTTTCACCTTCAACGTTGGCTATCTCGATGATCGAAACATCGAATGTACCGCCACCAAGGTCATAAACAGCCACTTTCCTATCAGCTTTATCATCTTTATCAACACCATAAGCAAGAGCTGCCGCAGTAGGCTCATTGATAATACGAAGTACTTCCAAGCCTGCGATCTGTCCAGCATCTTTAGTAGCTTGTCTTTGGCTGTCGTTAAAGTACGCAGGAACTGTGATAACGGCTTGAGTAACTTCATGTCCTAAATAGTCCTCTGCGGTCTTTTTCATCTTACGAAGAACTTCCGCTGAAATTTGTGGTGGTGCCAATTCTTTGTCTTGTGCCTTTACCCAAGCATCGCCATTCTTTGCTTCAAAGATTTTATACGGCATTAGGTCTAGGTCTTTTTGTACTGCCTCTTCTTTGAACTTACGACCGATTAGTCGCTTGGCAGCATAGATAGTGTTTGTTGGATTTGTTACTGCTTGGCGCTTTGCTGAGGCTCCTACTAAAATCTCATCGTTGGCATAGGCTACGATTGATGGTGTAGTTCTAGCACCTTCTGAGTTTTCAATTACTTTGGATTTGCCGTTTTCAATAACAGCTACGCATGAGTTGGTTGTACCGAGGTCGATACCGATGATCTTAGACATTGTCTATCTCCTTATAAAGTAAGATCTTACTGAGCACTATGCTCTATAAACTACCCATTAAATGGTGCAGTTTATAATTTTATTTATTTCACAAAAACATCATTAAACTGCTTTGTGACCCTAATAAATGTGGTTGTA
>Ga0209229_10000463_pt1 | contig 16429 bp, 11 predicted proteins | sample SanBayMetagenome_FD_187466 | JGI IMG/M metagenome (GOLD analysis project Ga0209229, IMG submission 187466) | Freshwater and sediment microbial communities from dead zone in Sandusky Bay, Ohio, USA (SPAdes) (version 2) | ecosystem: Environmental > Aquatic > Freshwater > Lentic > Sediment... | reverse complement strand
CAGGCCGCGTGGATGAATCCTATCTGTTCGAGCGACTTCTCATCCATCAATGGAATACCCACACCGGGTGGACTTCTCTACGAACCGAAAGGGAGTCCGTCGAATACACAGTTTGCTGTAGGAATCGATGGCAGCACGCACTCTCAGCTTCGTGTCGGTGGTCGGCTGCGGTATGCATCGATGGAGCTCCGCTACCGTGCTAACGAGCGCATCGTCATTGCGAATCCAGACGGACCGGGAATCTATCAAGCAACAATCGCGCACGACCTCGAGACGCATACGGCAGCAATCGATGCGGTGCCCTACGTGCGCTATGAGCCACTGCCGTGGCTCGCTCTAGAGATCGCAACGCCAATCGTGATTCCGCTCTCATCACGGTACCGACAACGGATGTATTTCGCTGATCCCGTAGACCTTCCGTTTTTGGATGGATCGATCGAGCGCATAACCGGACAAGGATCCATTCCGTCTCTTTCCGTTGCGTCTGTCGCAGTACAAGGGCGAATGGAGGGAATCATTCCCATCACATCGTCTGGCGTGCTCTCACTAACTCCATTCGTAGCACTGCAGCAGTCAATAACATCACCAGCTTCTAACGGCTCGTTACGGTCTCGTGTGGTCACAGCTGGTCTTGGACTTCGCAGTACGTTCAACGCCGGGACAGAAGTCGCTATGGTTCCCATCGTACCGCAGCGTGTAGAGCGAGTGCTCCGCGATACGACGGTCGAGCTCAGTCGTCTCGTGAAGCAACCACAGACTATTCTCATGAGTCGGACATCTGACTCAAGTGTGGCAGATGGTGTGGTATCAGTGACGATCCGAGAAGCATACACTACGTTCTACCCAAAGCCACCAGCAATTCTGCGTGTATCAATGAAGCTGGCCTTTGTGCACGATGATGGCTCAGTATCAGATGATGCATCCGTGTCTGCACAACGTGTCCGCACGACGCATGTGGTACAGCTGCTGCCAGTGATCGTCTTCGACAACGATGAGTCGGTGATACCTCAGCGATATGTCCGACTTTCTCCTTCTGAGATTCAGACATGGAAAACGTCGTCGTTGCTTCAGGATGCACCAACGCACTGGCAGTACAACATCCATAACATTGTCGGCTCACGAATGCGCGCCACTCGCGCAGCTTGTAGTCTTGTCGTGTATCACGATGACACGGATGGACGCAAGGCCATCGCTGAACAACGTGTACAGACACTCCGTCGATACATGCGCGAGACATTTGGCATCGACGAGCGTCGACTGCCTGTGCGCTACGCTGTTGCGTCGGGCATCCTTGGTCAATCAATCGTGTTTGACGGATCTACAACAATTCTGGCGCCTCTCACCTCAACGCAGATGCTCAACGATACCGAGCTGCCCACTGTGCGTGTGATACCTGATGTAGCAAGTGAGGCGGGGGTAGATCGTTGGGCAGTTACGGTGCAGACCAATGGACGAACAGTGCGAGTTATCTCAGACAGTGGTGGAGTGCCATCGTTTGTGCCATGGAACATGAACGCCGACCTTGAATCAGAGGCACGTCAACAAGACGTAGATATCCATCTCGAAGTGGTCGACAAGGATAGTACGTGGGCGCGAAGCGAGCCGGCAACAATTCGACTCCGCTCACAGTCGACGACTGACCGAACGATGATACCTGTTGAGCGCATTGACTACGTCGATGTAGCTACAACAATTGATGGACTCGTGCTTTCGCCATTGGATCGACGTGATGCTGTGCGACTTTCCGCTCGGGAGGGTGTAACGCAGTGGTACATGCGCGGACTTGTAGAGCCGGAACGATCGATCTATCAAGCAGCCACAGCTTGGCGGAAACAAGAACGGCGTCCGTAGTGCACTACGAACGCCGCCTTGTGAACGTGATAACCCGGCAATTACTGTTGTATTGATTCAAGCTCTTGCGTCCAACGGACAACGCTGCGCTTATGTGTGCGCCCGATGTCGATTGCGCGTTCAAATGAACGCGTAGCACCATCGAGGTCGCCGCGCGACTTCGCGAGCAATCCGAGCTCGCCATGTGCATCCATCTCGTAATCAACAAGTCGCACAGACTGTGCGTGGCGAATAGCTGACTCGAGGTACTGTCGAGCCTCGCTCGTGTTGCCATCGCTGCGGAAGCGACGTCCAAGAAGAAGCGAGTACTGTGCACAACGAACATGATCGTTCGTTGTGTTGCACTGCTCGTATTCAGCGATCAATTGCTTGAGTACAGGGTCAGGCGCGGTGGTCTTCGCATCGATCGTAATAGGACGATCAGCAGAAGGAACCGGCGTTACGCTAGGCGTTGAAGCTCGCGGAGCCTCGGCAGTCGGTGTTTGAGCTGGAAGAGGTTCTTCCAGTGTTGGACGTGCAGGGGCAGACTGAATGCGCTCTTGGACAGGGGGCTGTGGAGAAGGTTCGCTGTCGCGTGTTGCGAAGTACAGTGCACCACCAGAGATTGCAGCGGCGGCAGTACCGCCAACGATCCAGGTCCATGCGTTGTGTGCAAGGAACCCGAGCAAACCTCCACCAGCGGCACCAACAGCGACCTTCGCTGCAATGTTTGATTCGATCGTTGCAAGGAATCCAACAGGATAGTCAACCCGTGGTGGTTCCTGCTGAAGAAGTCGCTCAACGGTGAGCATCTCCTTCACTTCATGCGCGAATGCGGGGTCAGCCAACTGACGAGCCTCAAACTCGAGCAGCTGGTCCTCGCTCAGCGAGCGATCAAGAAACCCAGCAAGTAATTCGTGATTTGTCATCGTAGTTCGTCGATTATCGTGGACATCGTTTGTTGAATGAGTTTCTTGGCGCGGAAGACACGAACCTTTGCCAATGCTACAGTGATATCGAGAGCCGAAGCAATGTCTTCGTAGGGGAGATCATCGAAGTACTTCATCGACAGCGCTTCACGAAACTCATCAGGCAGTTGGCTGATAGCCTTGTGGAGAGCTTGGCGTAGGAGGAAGTCGGAACTATGTGTGTCTTCCGGCTCAACAGTCACAACTTCATCTGTGATTTCAACATTGTGTTTACGTCCGCGAAGCGTCTTCAAACAGAAGTTTCGTGCAATCGTAAACAGCCAAGCGGCGAACGAACCATCGTTAAACGACGCTCGCTTGTCGTACACCGTTAACTGGATTGTCTGGAACACATCTTGGGCATCATCGTGAGAACCAAGGGCTCGCAGACAGTATGCATATACACGCTTATCGTACCGCTTGAACAGGGCGCGAAACGCCTGTTCATCGTTCTGGTCGCGAACCATCGCGAACAGTTCTTCGTCGGTGAGGAGTGTGTATGGCATACGTCAGTAAAATCGGGTGACAACAGCAAGAAACCAACACCGTTCCACCGGTTACAAGCAAGTCGTATCTTTTTGCATGAGATCTTACTGGGACATCGCTGCGTGGCAGGCGTATGACATCGCGATCATAGGCGGAGGGATCATTGGCATTAGCACGGCGATATCCTGCGCAGAGCGGCATCCAGACCGCCGCATCGTGGTGCTTGAGCGCGGCCATCTTCCGACCGGTGCTACAACGCGCAATGCTGGGTTCGCATGTTTCGGGTCACTTAGCGAGATCGCGTACGATATCGACGTGATGGGTGCAGACGCTGCACATACGCTTGTGCGTCGCCGCATGGAAGGACTCCAAGTACTGTTGAAGCGATGTGGACATCATGACATCGGATATCATGCAGATGGTGGTAGTGAGGTGTTTCTGCAGGATCATCCATCGCTCAAACGCCTGCATGATGTGAACGTTCTCCTTCACGATGTGATCGGCGATCAACCGTTTCGCGAGCGCAACGATCTGCGTTCTGAATATCAACTCTCGGAATCCGTGTTTGCGTTGATTCACACAACGCACGAAGGTACGATTCACTCAGGTCGCATGTTGCAAGCGTTGTGGAAGCGAGCTGTAGAGCTCGGTGTTCACATTCGCACCGGCACTGAGGTGTCGAGTATTGATGCCGACGCAGGGAAGGTTACACTCCATTGCAGCAGTCCGCATCAGCACGTTGATCTCACGTGCTTGCAGGTAGTAGTCGCTACGAATGCCATGATACCGGCGCTCGTACAATCTCCTGCGATACCGGAGATTACGCCTGGTCGTGGACAGGTGCTTGTTACTGCGCCAGTGCAGGGCTTGTCGCTACGCGGATCATTTCATCTTGATGAGGGATACTATTACTTCCGTGAACTCGATGGACGTGTATTGTTAGGGGGCGGCCGCAACCTCGACTTCGCTGGAGAGACAACGACCTCGCACGACGTCACGGATCGCATACAGCGTGCGCTTGAGGATCTCCTACGTACGGTGATTCTCCCAATGCATCACGATGTAGCTATCGAGCATCGGTGGGCTGGAACCATGGCGTTCACGGAGAACAAGCAACCAGTGGTTGCCTATGCACAGCCTCGAGTACTTGTTGCATTTGGATGCAACGGTATGGGTATAGCGCTAGGATCGAGTATCGGTCAGGAGTGTGCGCAACTACTTGCGTAGAAGAAGGACTACGAGCTGGATAAACAACAACGGGCGCTCCACCGAATGGTAGAGCGCCCGCGTTCATATTGCCAATTTATCTGGCGAGATTACTTCGTGTCGTTGATTGCCATCACGTACACAACCAAGCCAAAGCCGATCTTGTTAACGGCATCGCCGATGTTGTAGATCAGATCCATGTTCGACACTGGAATCATACCAGCCATAAGGTTGCCAGGGAGCAGCATGTAGCCGATTGGATAGATTGCCCAGCCTGCAAGTGCGAACCAGCGAAGGCGCACAAAGGCAGTCTTGACACCAGCATTGTCGGACGCATCAACACGCTTGCGTGCTTCACCCATGTAGATTTCATAGATGATGATTGCCCAACCGATTGTCGAAATGATGCCCCACATCACGTTTGATGCTGGCTGAACGGCTTCGCCCATGTATCCTGCTACAAGCATCAACACAGCACCACCGAACAGACGCCACAGCATTGAGGACGACGCACCGGCTGGACGCAGCAGGAGATAGAACTCAATACACATCAATGGAACCGTCAGGATCCAGTCAATGTATCGAAACTGCGTTGGCGACGTACCCGTATCGAGCCACACACCGCGCATGTAGAAGTAGTGTACGGCAGCGATCATCGTGATCAATCCCGACACAAGCATCGATGTCTTCCACTTATCCGAAACGCGACCGCGCTCGAAGAAGAAGAACACCGAGGCGGCGAACATCGCCATGTACCCGATAAAGAACGTGAATCCGATGTAATCGCCTGCGGCGAGTGTACCATCGGAGGCCAGAGCTGTGCTTGTTCCAAGCAGAGCGACTGAGAGTGAAAGAGCTGCAAAACGCAGGGTAGCAGAGACCATAGGTCCTCCCTCGTATTTCAGAATAACCGCTTAGCCGTTAGTCGGCATATCGCGTAGTCACAGCATCGTGCTTGACGGCGCGATACAACGAATACTACTTCGTTGTTCCTGGCGTTGATTCTCTGAGCGTGCGTGTGTTCTTTGACCTGGCGTGTCAATCGACAACCATACGTCGACTCAATTCAGTTCCCCGACCGCGTAAAATATGCCCTTTTGGACACTAACCAAGGGTTTTCGAGGGGGTATGCTGGCCCCCTAACCGTATTTTTGCCATGTGGCAATAGCAAAACGCGATATCGTGGCGGGTCCGCCTGAGCTCAAGGGGCACCCCTTGGCCGACCTCGAACAGCTCTTTTTGGAGCGTGGTGAGCGGAAGTACCGTGCGCAGCAGGTATATGATGCGCTCTACATCCATCGTATCGACGATGTGGCCGGCATGCACGTGCTGCCCCAACAGTTACGGGATACGCTTCAGTCTGACTACCGAACATCAAGTGTTCGACTCCAGACCGTGCAGCAGTCAGAGGACGGCACGAAGAAGTTTTTGTTCGAGCTGCACGATGGTCGTGCGGTTGAGAGTGTGCTGATTCCGAGTGAGATGCGCGAGGCTGATGGTGTACCTCGTCGACTCACGTTATGCGTCTCCACACAGGTTGGGTGCAATCTCGGCTGTGTGTTCTGTGCTACTGCGTCGCTGAAACTCACGCGCAATCTCACATCTGGTGAGATTGTCGATCAGTTTCTTCAGGCGCAAAAGCATTCGGAGAAGCCTATCACGAACATCGTGTTCATGGGGATGGGCGAGCCAATGAACAACTACGATGCGGTGATGCGTGCAACGCAGATCTTCAACGATCAGCGGACGAAGATGGTTGCGCCGCGTCGGACAACGCTATCGACAGCAGGTGTGATTCCTGGCATCATTCGCATGGCGGATGAGGGACAGATTATCAAGCTCGCGGTATCGCTCCATGCAACAACGCAGGACGTGCGTGCAGAGCTGATGCCGATTGCGAAGAAGTATACCTTGCCGGAATTGATCGAGGCGCTCGAGTACTACTACCGCGCCACACGTAAAAGTGTCACGTACGAGTACATCCTGTTTGATGGCATCAATGATTCGATCGATGATGTCCGACGCCTCGGAAAGCTCGCGCGACGTATGCCAACGAAGATCAATGTGATTCCATTTCACGACATTGACTTTACACAACCTCAGGGGTTTGCGAAGACGCTCAAGCCGTCGCCATCGGAACGATTTGAGTGGTTCTTGCAGAAACTCCGTGAGGAAGATGTCCAAGTGTTAGTGCGTTCATCGAGCGGTGTTGATATTGATGCTGCGTGTGGACAGTTAGCGTTTTCAACGGAGCAGTCAGCATGAAGCGCATTGTGCTTGTGATGATGTTGGTGCTGAGTTATGCATGCGCGGTGCCGTACACAAGTTCTGCACAAGATCTTGGTATCGGCAACGAAGTACTTGATGCACTGGAGTACGATACGGATGCTGAGTACTACGTGCGCTTGATCAATGGTGACGTTGTTACGGGTCAGATCGTCGAAATCACATCAGACTCTTCGGGTTCATTTCTCCGCATCGCTACGTCGTTCGGACGCGCTCGGCTGTATGCACGCGAGATTGCATGGATTGGCACGCGCGAGTCGTCGTACCGTGCACGTCATCGTGGCATTCTTCTTCCTACGGCACAACCAATTGGCAACGATCACTACCTCGCGCTTGTCGAGGGCGTGATGCCCACGATCGGTGTGGGTATAGGCTCTGTACTCAGCATTACGGCTGGACGTACTGTTGTGCCTGGCATCGGATGGTCGAATCAGTTCAGCACAGTGAACGTGAAGGGCACCGTGTACGAGGGATCAAACGGATTGGTTGAACAGGGCAAGCAGGTGTATGCGCTAGGGGTAAATGGTGCCTGGGTAAATGACGTCAACTTCATCGGACATCTCTACGGCGTTGCAACGTTTACTGGAAAGCGTACAAGTGTTAGTACGCTTGTTCATGCGAAGATTGCTGGCAAGGACGACTACACCGTGAGCGGTGGAACACTGTTCAGTCAGTTTCGCTTTCCATACACAAACGGAACCATCGGCGTAGCACTCATGATGGATGTGCGATTCCCGGAACTGCACGATCTGCATTTCGTTGGTGAGTTGTGGAACGCTGATCTCCGACGTCCATCCAATAGTGCGTTGTTTGTCGGTGTACGTCAAGGCAACACCGCACTCACCTTTGATTTCGGGATTGCGGTGCTGCCCGGACCTAATGTTGCGCCGGCGTTTGTGGTGCAGTGGACGCCGTTCTAGAGCGTTGGTGGGAAGATCGTAAGGGGGATTTCCTTACCAGACTTGGTAAACAGGTGAATGCCGACAAGTCCGAACTTGTGATTCGTGACGTACACGATCTTTTGCAGGACGGGATCACCATCGACGATACTCTCCGTCTTGTACACCTTTAGATTCCACCAGCCGACAGGATAATCATCCGTCGTCGAGTGATAGGTTACTGTGCGGCGGGTTGTCACGCCCTTACTATCGGTGAATGACCAGCTATCTCCGACATTCATCGAGTATTTAATGACAGTGAACGGTTTCGAGATATCATTCTTCGATGAGATGAACTCTTGAATACCTTGGTCGGTGACCTTCACCTGTACATCGGCACGAATCTTCAGTCGGTTCGGAGTCGAGAGGTCAATTGTTGCGCCGTAGCGATCGAGGATCCAATTCACTACCTCCAGCTTTGCAGCTTGTGGTAAGTCCTGCGTGCCGAGGAGCGTATCGAACTCATGGACAACGTCGAACGAGGCATCGAGATTAACTGACACCGTTGTGATGCCGTTATCGCGCTTCGTTACAATGTTCGAGTCCTTGTAATCATACTTCCATCCATTTGGGAAGAGGCGTGCGAAATCGATCGACACACCCCATTCACGTCCGACATCGGTGAGGTCGAGATCGGTGTTGCCGCCAAGGTCGTTGGGTCCTTCATCGGTAGAGTCAAGAAGTCCGCACGAGGAGAGGAGGATTGCGGTACATAACGATAGAACGAGGACTCGAGGAGACGACATGGTGATGCTCCGTTGGTACATGGTGAAGTTCCTTACGAGGGCAACTTCCCACCCACCCAATCGGCATCCTATGACAAACGTCAGGTTTTTGCCCCGCCCCCTGACAGGCGTTTAAGATTGTTTGGTCCCGGTTCGTATATTTGTCGCTCGCTCGCCGGTTCGGTAGCTCAGTTGGTAGAGCAATGGACTGAAAATCCATGTGTCGGGGGTTCAACTCCCTCCCGAACCACACTAGCGCAGTGCTGAAGTACTGCGATCCAGATTCAAGCAGACCCTCTGAACCCTGTGTTTTAGAGGGTCTTGTTGTTTCTACGCCTGTCTAAAACACGAGAGGCGAGCCACTGGCCCGCCTCTGCGCTGAACTGTCATGTATACGGTCGATTACTTCAAGTTGTAGGACTGAAGAAGCTTGTACTGTCCAAACAGATTGATGTCAAGATCCGGGTCTCCGAACTTGATCGATGGCTGTTCCATCCGAACGATGTTGCCGAGGCTTGGTGCGTACCATACTGTGCTCGGGAGCGCCATTTCACCAATGACCTGACCAAGCGCGATGCTCTTGGCAGTAATATTCAGGCTGAGTTTCACTGTCTGAATCGTTGTTGTGCCAATCGTGAGCTGCTCCTGACCAATTCGACTCGACGTTACGACGATTCGCTGCTCCACTTGAATACCACCTATCTCATCTTGAGAAGAGGTTGAATCTTTGAATGCTGTACCACTTGTTACTGGCAGGCGCAGCCACAAGTCTCCGGTCAATGAGCCCTCTCCATTAAAAAGGACGTCGTTGTTCTGATCGACGCAGAAATAGGTGGTATCTGTGTATTGTGTCGAATCGCTTTCGATTGATTCCGCTGCGATTACCCACACACCCGACTTTCCAAGGAATGTGATTCCTGATGACACTACAGTGGCCAGTACGCTGCCATCAGAACCTGGAACCTTGACATCGAGGGTATCAGTGCTGTACATGAGGAACGTATACGAACTACCTGTTGCTGGAACTTTTAAGGTAGTCGACTCGGGAGTGACCGTGTTGTTAGAACACGACACAAGAATGGTCGCAATCGCGCTGAGAACGAGAAGATGCTTCATGATACCCCAATAGATGATTGAAGACCAAATCTACGGATGGAGCAACATTATTATCAGAGGTGATGTTGACGAGTATGTAACTTCGAGGATTACATAGGGGGCTCGGGGGAGTATGTCGTCAGGTAGTGGACTCGACAGGGTGCTGAATCTGCCACCCTTTTGGCTTGCATTCGCGTTTGTGGCATTAGTCAGCTTGCCAATGTCGTATGTCGCAATGCCTATTGCTGCAGCGCCCCTTGGGGCATTACCATCGATTGCCATCATCGTTGTGGTGACGTTTATCATGTGTCTCACAACTTCGGCGATCACCGAAGCAGTAGTAGCTCTGCCAGCCGAGAAACGTCCACACAATCTCCGAGACCTCGTTGTTGCATACTTGGGAAACCGCGTCGGAAATGTAACAGCAGTCGCAATTGGCATCGTGTTTTTTGCTGTTCTGGTAGCATGCCTCGTATCGATGGCATCCACACTATCATTCTACACGGGCATGTCGGAGGAGATGTGGCTCGCGGTAGTGAGTGCGTTGATCCTTCTTGTCATCTCCATCGGCAACGTTGCGCACAGTCTGTCGCTGATTGCAGGTGCTGTGGCATTGACAATCATCATCGCAATTCTCATCGGACTGATTCCGTTTGTCAATCTTGATCGCTTCTTCTTTGCACAGTTGCCATTCACAGATAATCGTGGTGCTGCACCCGAGTTATGGTCCGGCTTCCTTGGGGTGAGTATCCTATCATTCATCGGACCTCTTCTCCTCGTTCCATCGGCGACATATGTTCTTCCCAACAATCCAAAAGCCGAGCAATACATACGTGGTAGCCTGTGGGGAATCGTATTTCAGGGCGCGCTCATGGTGCTTTGGATCAGCCTCGTAGAAATGTCTGTGCTACCTGCTGAGTTGATCGGTCTACACGGCACCGTGTTTCTCAAGCTCGGTGAAGAGACTGATGGCTTCATCAAGACGGCAGGTACAATACTGGTATTCATCTTACCCGGGCTGGCAGCGATACGATCAGCTGCACAATTGGGTGTTGTGATTCGATTGTTTCTCAAACCATCGCAAACACCATCATCGAGTCGTGCGACATTCTTGTGGAAGTACATCGTCCCAGCGATACCAACACTTGCTGCAATTACGCTCGTTGCGATTCTGATTGAAGAGAACGAAGCCAACGTAGCAGCATTCCTCTCCGTTGGCGGAATACTGGGTTCGTCGATCGCTACAGGTATTGTCCCATCGCTTATGTATCAACGCGTAAAACAACACACAGGCGAACCTGTAGTGCCAGCACTTCACCTGTTTCGTCGTTCAACTGCACTCATAGGTAGTTCTGTCTTCTTCTCTGTTGTACTTCTATCGTACGGCATTCTTGTATGGCACTCTCTACCGATTCAGATACTAGCATGCGTGATAGCAGGCGCGAATCTCTTCTACGTATACAACATAATGCGCCGCTGAGGGGGAATGATCCTACCCCAACTACGTACGTACGCATGGTGACATTCGAAGTATATCGACATACATGACAAAAGTCATATGTGTCTTCCTTCATACTCCGCAGCTTTGTACTGTTAGTTGTGTTGACGGTGTGATGATCCACAAAGGAGTGCCAAGGAATGAACATCGATACGTAGTAGCTGAGTGGTATTGAACGTGGAGTGTGACACATGTCACACACCATAGGCATTGTGCGTTGTGATATTTGAATCGTGATCTTAGATGGTTGTTCATTCATGTTGTGTCAAAGCGCTATTTGTAGACCTATAGAGTTGACGACGGCCGTCTTATCGCAGGAATAGAGTGAAATGAAGAGTGTCTTAGTTGGTGCATGAATTGAGTTAACAACATGAGTTACAACTATCCATCTATCGTTGGATGACGTGTGCTCTATCTATGGTTCTGTTTTTAAAAAGGTGGTGTTATGTACCGTAGTTCTACTACACTACTGCAGCGAATTGCTGTTGTAGCATCAGTCCTTGTGTTTATGCTCGCTGCATCTGATGCACGGGCACAAACAGTGATTCCTCATACGCTCTCGTATCAGGGACTCTTACTTGATTCCACAGGTATCGCAGTATGCGATAGTACGTGGGACATGGAATTCTACCTATACCAAAACGGTGTTGGTGGTTCTCCGTTCTGGAGCGAACAACACTCAGTTCGAACGAAACTGGGAGTCTTTGGAGTTGTACTTGGTACACGTATCCCGATCTCTCTCATCCACGGGGACAGCTTGTGGCTGTCAATCAGGATCGGTGAAACCGAGGTACACACGGCTCGTTTTCTACTGACGTCCGTTCCGTACGCGTTTAGTGCAGATACGGCCACGTATGGTATGACAGCAGGCTTAGCTCAGACGCTGAGTGCACAGGGTGCTGCTGAGATTCGCAACTCGATCGGTCTGCCCGAAAATAACATGGGCAATGTGTTGATCGGTGCAATCAACGCTACCGGTACAGGAACAATTGATCCGAAGCGCATTCCTGGCGTAAAGTCAAAAGCGGGATCAAATGTGCATGCATATGGATCAATCGACTCCGTGCAATTGCTAATCGGCAAAGGTGCTGTCGGCGATAATGAACTCCAAGACGTCTTCGCGAGTGTTCCAACCGCTATTGGTGGTCCTACACAATCACTGATCATCGAAGTAGATGTTGATGGTCGTGTTCGAAGCATTCGTGCCGTTGAGATCTCAGGCGTTCAACCTGGTGGCGACGCATCGGGTGATCTGCGTGGTACGTATCCGGCACCAATTGTTCGCGACTCAGCCATTACGAGCACGAAGCTCTCCAATGGTGCTGTGACAACACCGAAGCTTGGTGAGAGAAGCGTTACACACGCGAAGCTGGCTGAATTTGCCGTTGGCACAGAAAACATCATTGATGGTGCAGTCACAACTCCTAAGCTTGCTGACAGTGCCGTCACATCAAGTAAGATCGCCGACACGGCGGTCACGACAAGCAAGCTTGGTCGTTACAGTGTCACGGAAGACAAGATTCTGGATCACCAGGTAACGTCAGACAAAATGACCAACATGCCTCTTACTCCGGGCACGTATGGAAACAGCACACAAGTCGCGCAGGTATACGTTGACCAAGCAGGTCGAGTAGTTACTGTGCGGAATGTCGACATCGTGTCGGTACCACCTGCTGGTCCAGCCGGTGGCGACCTCACGGGTGTATATCCGAACCCACAGATACGCGACGCTGCAGTAACAGGCCCCAAGGTTGCATCGAATGCAATCACATCTGAGAAGATCGTTGACGGTGAGGTACGCAATGCAGACCTCGCTGACAACTCAGTATCGACAGCGAAGATTGCAAACGAGCAAGTAACTACTGAGAAGCTCAAGCCAACAGGTGTTACTCCTGGCGTGTATGGTGGACAACAGTACACAACTGTGCTCTCCGTAGATACAAGCGGACGTGTTACGTCGGCGACTAACATTGCGATCACAGGAACAACGCCAGGCGGAGTTGCTGGTGGTGATCTCACAGGTACCTATCCAAATCCAACAGTAGCAACGTCAGCGATCACGTCAGCCAAGATTGCTGACGGTACGATTGCAACAGTAGACGTTGCAAATAATGCAATCACAACAGCGAAGATGTCTACGACTGGTGTAACAGCCGGTTCATACGGAACAACTACACAAGTACCAGCAATCACTGTCGATGCATCCGGACGACTCACGTCGGCTGGCAATGTGACGATCAGTGGCACAACACCTGGAGGTCCCGCCGGTGGTGTACTTGCTGGTATGTACCCCAACCCATCCCTGGCGCCGGGCGCAATCACAACGAGTTCCCTCTCCGATAGCAGCATCACCACTGCTAAGCTATCGAACACGACGGTTGTGCCCGGCACATATGGGTCATCGACACAGGTAGGTCAGTTCACAGTTGACCAAAAGGGTCGTCTGCAGTATGCAGGTAACGTGCTCATCAGCGGTACAACACCAGGCGGTGTTGCTGGTGGTGACCTTACGGGTACCTATCCAAATCCAACTGTTGCACCATCTGCTATCACGTCAGCCAAGATTGCCGATGGAACAGTTGCTACGGTAGACATTGCAAACAACGCGGTAACAACAGCGAAGATGTCTACAACAGGCGTGACAGCCGGTTCCTACGGCTCAACAACTGAAGTTGGCACATTTACAGTCGATGCGGCTGGTCGTATCACGGCTGCAGGGAATGTCACAATCAGTGGTGCCGCCCCGGGTGGCGCAGCTGGTGGAGATCTCGCAGGTACCTATCCAAATCCAACAGTAGCAACATCAGCGATTACATCAACGAAGATTGCCGACGGTTCGATCGCGACGGTGGATGTCGCAAACAACGCCATCACGACAGCGAAGATGTCGACAACTGGTGTTGCGACAGGTTCGTATGGTTCAGCTACGCAGGTAGCAACATTTACGGTTGATGCAGCTGGACGTCTGACAGCCGCTGGTAACACAACGATCACGGGTACAACACCAGGCGGTACAGCTGGTGGTGATCTCACAGGCACGTATCCAAATCCAACAGTCGCGGCAGCAGCAATCACAACAACAAAGCTTGCGAACGATGCTGTAACGTCAGGCAAGATTGCTGACGGTACGATTGCAACGGCAGATGTTGCAGATAACGCCGTCACAACAGCTAAGATGTCAACGACAGGCGTTACGGCTGCATCGTATGGCTCATCGACGCAGGTAGCAACATTTACGGTTGATGCAGCTGGACGTCTGACAGCAGCTGGCAATGTCACAATCAGCGGCTCTGCTCCAGGTGGCGCAGCGGGTGGTGACCTTACAGGTACCTATCCAAACCCAACTGTAGCAACATCAGCGATTACATCAACGAAGATTGCTGACGGTTCGATCGCTACGGTTGATGTCGCAAACAACGCCATCACAACAGCTAAGATGTCGACGACTGGTGTTACGACAGGTTCATATGGTTCTGCTACAGAGGTGGCAACATTCACAGTTGACGCAGCTGGACGTCTGACAGCCGCTGGTAATACAACAATTACAGGAACAACGCCAGGTGGTTCAGCTGGTGGTGACCTCACAGGCACATATCCAAACCCAACAGTAGCAGCGGCCGCAATCACAACAACAAAGCTTGCGAATGATGCTGTAACGTCAGGCAAGATTGCTGACGGCACGATCGCAACTGCAGATGTTGCAGATAATGCCATCACAACAGCGAAGATGTCGACGACAGGCGTTACTGCTGCATCGTATGGCTCATCGACGCAGGTAGCAACATTTACTGTTGACGCAGCTGGACGTCTCACCGCAGCTGGTAATGTCACAATCAGTGGTGCTGCACCAGGCGGTACAGCTGGTGGTGACCTCACAGGTACGTATCCGAATCCAACGGTAGCAGCGGCAGCAATCACAACGACGAAGCTTGCGAACGATGCTGTAACGTCAGGTAAGATTGCTGACGGTACGATCGCAACTGCAGACGTTGCAGACAACGCTATTACATCAGCGAAGATGTCGACCACGGGTGTTGCGACAGGTTCGTATGGTTCAGCTACACAGGTAGCAACATTCACGGTTGACGCAGCAGGACGTCTGACAGCCGCTGGTAACACAACGATCACAGGCACAACGCCAGGCGGTACAGCTGGTGGCGATCTCACGGGTACGTATCCGAATCCAACGGTAGCAGCAGCAGCAATCACCACAACGAAGCTTGCGAATGATGCTGTAACGTCAGGCAAGATTGCTGACGGTACGATTGCAACGGCAGATGTTGCAGATAACGCCATCACAACAGCGAAGATGTCGACCACGGGTGTTACGACAGGTTCGTATGGTTCAGCTACGCAGGTAGCAACATTTACGGTTGACGCAGCTGGACGATTGACAGCCGCTGGTAACACAACCATCACAGGAACAACACCAGGCGGTACAGCTGGTGGTGACCTCACGGGTACGTATCCGAATCCAACGGTAGCTGCAGCAGCAATCACCACAACGAAGCTTGCGAACGATGCTGTAACGTCAGGTAAGATTGCTGACGGTACGATTGCAACTGCAGACGTAGCAGATAACGCCATCACATCAGCGAAAATGTCGACAACTGGAGTAGTTGCTGCATCGTATGGAACAGCAACAACGGTTCCTGCGATCACCATCGATGCAGCTGGTCGAATCACATCAGCTGGTAGCGTGACAATCACAGGCACAACACCAGGAGGCACAGCTAACGGCGACCTCTCGGGCACATATCCAAACCCAACGGTTGATGGTTTGCAGGGTCGCACAGTAGCGGCAACGGCACCTGCTGCAGGAAATGTCCTGATGTGGAATGCAACCACAAGTCAGTGGGAACCTACTGCGCCATCCACGTACACCTTGACGATTGGTGGAAAGCAAGTCACAGATCCAATGACAGTTGCTGATGGCGATGCGCTGATCTACGATGCGATTACAGACAAGTGGATTGCTCGTACACCTACGGTTGAAGTGCTGAAGCTGCGTCTCAAGGAGGGTACAAACCTCAATGTTGATTCACTCCGCGGCATCACTACTGAGATCAATGATATAGCGCTCTCAGAAAACGCATTCTTCACATTCACGAATGCATCTGCGAACACAGATGTGACAGGCTTTGGTAATGGCGAAGATGGTCGTATGCTCATCATCGTGAACCACTCAGGTAAGAACTTGACTTTCCAGGATGAAGATCCGGGCTCGCTTGCCAACAATCGCTTCTCGCTCGGAGTGGCAAACAAAACGATCAGTAACCACCAGAGCATCATGTTCGTGTACAGTGCTGACGTGAATCGTTGGGTACTTCTTGCCAATACGTAATTCGTTTTCATCAAGAAGGATACCACAATGAAATACATCATCATCACATTCCT
>Ga0209229_10000462_pt1 | contig 16452 bp, 20 predicted proteins | sample SanBayMetagenome_FD_187466 | JGI IMG/M metagenome (GOLD analysis project Ga0209229, IMG submission 187466) | Freshwater and sediment microbial communities from dead zone in Sandusky Bay, Ohio, USA (SPAdes) (version 2) | ecosystem: Environmental > Aquatic > Freshwater > Lentic > Sediment... | reverse complement strand
GGCTGCTTGAAATACCCAACGCCGGCACCTGGATCATGACCGCGCTCTTTGAAAGCTGGAACCCGAGCACCGGCGCCGTGAGCCTTGCCGCCAAGGCCGCCGAAAAAAACTGAGCGAGGCCGCCCGCTACTTGCTCACGCAGCAGGGGGCGGCCGATGAAGATTTTCAAGACCTGAAAAAGTTTGGGGTCAGCGATGAAGAAATTGAACGACTCATCACGCCAAGCAGACCCGAGCAGCGCCCAGCCGAGTACCCGCTGTGGCCCGAGCACTTTCACGCGGTGCTGCTGTTCATCAGCATGGCCACCCAGTGGCGCACGCAAATCGGGGACCGCATGAGCTACCTGGGCCTTGACTACGCCGCCCTGCCGGCCGCCGAAGACCGCCTGAGCGTGCCGCCCGAGCTGCGCAACTCAGACCGCGCCAGCCTGTTTGACCAACTGCGCGTGCTTGAGCGCTCGGCCATGGCCGTTTTGAACGAGGCCCGCTGACCATGGCGACCAATCCAGTCATTGGCATCACGATAACGGGCGACTCCAAGGAGCTGGTGGCCGCTTTCAATCAGGCCGTCAGGGCCATGAATGAGTTTGGCCAAAAAGCCAAGATCCAAGCCAATGGCGCCAGGGTCATGGCCGAAGAGGCATCCAAAAGCCAGCGCCAAGCCGCCTGGCAGAGCCTACAGCTCTACCAGCAAATCCAAGACTTCGGCGTGCAGATTGCCGGCGGCCAAAACCCGATTTTGGCCCTGGTGCAGCAGGGCAGCCAGCTCACCGCCATTTACGGCAGTGCCGGCGCCGCCATGTCCGCCGCCCTGGGCGCCATTGTCAGCCCGGCCATGCTGGCCACGGCGGCCGTGGCCGCGCTGGGCTTTGCGTTTTTGAAAGGCGACGAGCAAAGCGCCGCATTCAGGCGTTCGCTCATCCTCACCGGCAACGCCGCCGGCCTGACCGAAGGCGCCTTTAACAGCCTGGCCGAAACCGTTAGCACCGCCACGGGCGCCAGCATCGGCAAGGTGCGCGAGCTCGCCCAGGCCATGGTCACCACAGGCCGCTTTGGCTCGCAGGCCCTGGGCCAAGTCACCGACATGGCGGTGCGCATGAGCGCGCTCACGGGCAAAAGCGTCGAGGCCACTGTGCAAGACATGGTGCGCATGCAAGAGGCGCCGGGCGCCTTTGCCGAAGAACAAAACAAGCAGCTCAACTTTTTGACCGACGCGCAGCTGCAGTACATCCAGCGCCTTGAGGCGTTTGGCAAGAGGGAGGAAGCGGTCAACGCGGTGCGCGAGGCGCTTGCTGAGCGGCTGCCGGAGAAGGTCACTCAAAACCTGGGCCTGCTCGAGTCGGCCGCAAAAGGCGTGACTTGGGTTTTTTCGAAGATGTGGGATACGGTTCTCGGTGTTGGCCGGGAGCTGGACATGGAAGATCAAATCAAGGCCATGGAGCGCCAGCGCGATCTGACGCTTTCAGTCATCACGAACGAGTCAAACAGAGAGAGGGTTAAGTCCCAGCTCAATGCCGACATCGACGCCAAGCGCGCCGAGCTGGCCAAAAATCAGCAAGAGGCCAAGGACAAAGAAGCAGCCGCCACCAAAGCCCGCACCGACAAAGAGCAGCGCGAGCTCAATCAGCGCCTGCAGGGCCAGCGCCAAGGCCTAGCCGTAGGCTACCTCGAAGAAAAATCGCGCGAAAAGACGCGCGCGATTGAACTCGAGCGCGTTGCCCTTGCCCAGCAATTGGCAAACGAGCAAAACCCAATTTTGCAGGCTTACTACAAGCAGCAAATTGCGGCAAAAGAGTTGCTCCTCATCGATGAGCAAATGCGGCTTGTTGGGGAAAAAATGAGGCGCAACGACCAGCGCCGAAGCAACAAACCTGAGGACGATCTTGATAGAGTCCGGGTCGGCCTTGAGCTTGCCGTGCAGCGGCGAGACCTGCAGCGTGATTACTCCCGCTTAGAAATGGAGTCGCGTGGGGAAGTCGCCGGCCTAAGGCTTAAAGGGGCCACAGACGAGCTGCAGGCCCTCGACAGTTTGCGTAACGGTCGCAATCAAGCAGCGGCCGCTATTGAGCAGCAAACGCTGGGCATCGATTCGCTTACGCGAGCCCAGCTCTTTGAAAACCAAGCCGCCGGCCAGGGCGCCCTGGCCCAGCAAGCGCTGCGTATGGAGCGCGAGCACCTGCTGCTAACTCAATCCGAGCTGGCCAAGCAGTACGCTGAGCAGGACACTTTAATCAAAGCCGGCCAAAGCCCAGAGGAAACCGCGCAGCAAGTCGCCCAACTGACTGCCGCCTTGGCCCGCCTGCGCACGGCGCGCTTGCAGGGCTTTACTGATCAGGTCAGGCAAAACGAGGCGCAGCTGGCCTACGAGCGCCAGCAGGCCAACTCCGACACCCTGGCCGAACTGGCCCAGCAGGTGATCGCCATCAACGATTTGGCGCAGGCCGAGCGCCTTGAAAACGAGGTCGCCTCGCAAAGCGTCACCATTGCCACCAAGCTGCGCGCCGAGCGGGCCTTGGCCGTGCTTGAAAGCCGTGAGCTGGGCAAAATTGCCAACGAGTTGGCGGCCGAAAGAATCACCGCTGCGCAGGCCGAGGCTCAAATCGGCCAGGTCACCAACTCGATCGAGCGCCTGCGCACCGAGCAAACGCGCGCGCAAAGGCGCGAGACCGATCTGCTGTATGACGCGCAAACCGGCGTCAACCAAGCCATAAGGCAATGGGGCCAGGCCAGCCAAGAGGCCGGGCGCCAAGCGCAAAGCGCAACGTCGGCCCTCATTGGCGCTCTTGAAGACGACTTGCTCAACACCTTCAAGAGCGGCCAGCTCAGCGCCAAGCGCTTTATCGACACCTTGCTCAATGAGTTCTTGCGGCTGCAGGTCATCAAGCCGCTCATGCAGAACATCATGGGCGATGGCAGCGGCGCGGCTAATTTCTTGAGCCGGATGTTTGGGGGCGGCGTGCCCTCAAACGCAAACACCACCATCCCTATGCAGGCCGGTGGCGGCTACGCCCTGGGTGGCGCCTTCGAGCGCGGCGTGCAAGCCTTTGCCATGGGCGGCGCCTTCACCAACCGCGTGGTGAGCCAACCAACCTTGTTTGCCATGGGCGGCGTGCCGGGCCGCTTGGGCCTTATGGGCGAGGCCGGGCCAGAGGCCATCATGCCGCTGCAGCGCGACAGCCGGGGCCGGCTCGGCGTATCTGGCGGCGGCTCTAACGTCACGGTCAACATCATCAACAGCAGCGGCGAGCAGGTCGAAACCCGTGAGTCGCAAGGCGCCAACGGCGAGCGCACGATCGAGGTGCTCATTGGCGCCGTTAAAGACTCCATTGCCGGCGACCTGTTCAGCCGCACCGGCAACATGACGCGCGCGGTGCGCAGCGCCATGGCGTAGGTACAGGCATAGATTCACCATGGCCCAATTCCCCACATCCATCCAGTTCGAGTGGCGCGACTTTTCCGAGCAGGTCGAAAGCGTAGTCATGCGCTCGGACATGGAGCGCGGCGTGCCCAAGCAGCGGCGCATCAAAAGCGACGCCATGGTCACCCTGTCGCTCACGCTTAACTTCAAGACCAAAGCCGCGTTTGCAGACTTTCGAACCTGGTTCAACACCGACGCCCAGGCCGGCGCCGGCTGGTTTGACTTTGTGCACCCGCGCACCGGCCAAACGGTCGAGGCCCGCTTTGTAAGCGGCCAGCTTGGCGCCATTCGGCACGCCACGCAAAACTTAGAAAACGTGATTCTCAGCACGCAAATCGAACACCTGCAAAGCGCCTGGTCATGAGCACCACCCTCACCACCGCCAGCCGCACGCAACTGCAAAGCACCAGCGACGCCGCCGGCTACCTGGAGACTTTGCTGCTCGAGCACGCCTCCTGGCCCGAGCCGGTGCGCCTGGCCAATGACACCCGCAGCTGGACCATTGCCGGCCAAGCCTTCACCGCGCTGCCTGTCAAGATCAAGCTGCCCAACTCGGCCCAGGGCGAAACCCCGCGCGCTCGCCTGCAAATTGACAACGTGGGCCGCGAGCTCACTGCCGCACTAGAGGCGCTGCCCATGGGCTCGACCATCATGGCCACACTGCAACTGCGCAGCCGGGCCCGGCCCACTGAGGTCAGCTACCAATTTATCAGCCCGCTGGCCAGCATCAGCGTCACGCCCACGGCCATTACGGCCGACATGGGCGCCGACGAAACCATGCGCCAAAGCGCCGTGCGCGTGCGCTTTGACCCTGAAACCGCCCCTGGGCTTTTTGCCGGCTGAGTCATGAGCCACACCCTTGCAACCCTTGAAGCCATCACGCCCCTGCCGCTTGAGCAGCACTGGCCCGCCGCGCAGGCCTACGTGGGCCGCGAGTATGTGCCCGGCCAGTACGACTGCGCCCACCTGGCCGCCGACGTGCAAGCCCAGGTCTTTGGCCGCGCCGTGCATCTGCCGGCCGTGCACCGCTGCGGGCGGGCAGGGCAGGGCGCGCAGATCCGCGCCCTGCGCGACGAGCTGGCCACGCCCATTGCCCAGGCCCAGCACGGCTGCGCGGTGCTGCTGCGCTCGGCCTGCGGGGCCTGGCACATCGGCACGGTGTTCGTGCAGGGCTCGGCCACCTGGGTGCTGCACAACAGCGCCCGCATGGGCTCGGCCGCACTCACCCGCCTGGCCGACTTTGGCCGCCTGGGGCTCGTTGTGGAGGGGTGCTACGCATGGAAGTGATGCAGCCCAATCAGGCGCCCAGCACGCGCCTAGTGCGCACCCCCCACCCGCTGACCACCCAGGGCCAGCTCAGCGTGGCGCTGGTCATGCACCCGGGCGAGACCCTGGCCGATCTGCTGGCCCGCCACGACATTGACGCGGCCTGGGTGGTCGAGGTGGGAGGCATCGAGGTGCCGCATTTGCTGTGGGGCCGCATGCGGGTCAAGCACGGGCAGGTCATTGAGGCGCGGCCGGCGGTGCATAAGGATGTGGTGCGGGTGGTGGCGCTGATTGTCCTTGCCTACTATGCGCCGACGATTGCCGCCTCAATCGGTTTTGCTGCCGGCACTGTTGGCGGCGCAATCGTTGCCGGCGCCATTGTGTTTGCCGGCTCTGCCATCATCAACGCAGCCCTCCCCCCCGCCAAAGCCACCCGCATGGACCCGTCAAGCAACGACGTGGCCCCCACCTACAGCCTTTCGGGCGGGCGCAACGGCGCGCGCCTGTGGCAGCCGTTGCCGCTGGTTATCGGCCGGCCCTACGCGGTGTTTGACCTGGCCGCCCAGCCCTACAGCTATTTCGGAAGTGACGACCAGTACCTACAGCAAACCTTTCACCTGGGCGTTAACTGCGCCCGCGTCAACAGCCTGCGCATCGGGCAGACAGACCTTGCCACCTACACCGACTTTCGGCTGGCCGCTCGCGGCGTCAGCGTTACGGGCCGCAACCCCGCAAGCGCGCTGCCCAGCACCAACGTCGACACCACCATCGGCGCCGCGCTCGACGCACCCACCGCGCCCGGCCCGTGGGTCACCCGCACCAGCAGCATCAACACCCAGAGCCTGGCCATCGACATCGAGGCCAGCCTGTACGCCGTCGATTCAAGAACCGGCGCCTGGCAAACGCGCCATTGCAATCTAGACGTGCAAATTGCCGTGGCCGGCTCGGGCAACTGGGTGGGCGTGCAAACCGGTACTAGCCGCCTGGGCACAAAAAAAGAGTTTCGGCAAGATTGGTACTACGTGGGATACGGTGAAAACGGCGGCTTTGAATTTGGCTGGGTCGAAGTCGATGTGCCCGCCACCCTAAGCGCCCCCGCCGGCACCGCCTACCTCAGCGGCAGCAGCAGCAAACCGGTGCGCGTCACCCTGCAAATCGACCCCACCGCCCACGGCCTGCCGGCCTCGGGCCAGTTTGATGTGCGCCTGCGCAAAGCCACCGCCAACGACACCGGCACCAGCGCTGCCAACGTGGTCACCTTTACGCAGCTGCGCAGCTTTCAGCGCGACCCGCTTAGCTACCCCGGCCAGGCGCTGCTTGCGCTCACCATCAAAGCCAGCGGCCAGCTCAGCGGCGCCATCGAAGAATTTAACGGCGTGCTCACCGCCAAGCCGCACCAGCATTGGGACGGCAGCGCCTGGGTCACGGCCACCGCGCCAACAACAACACAAAACATCATCTTCGGCAATCGGGTGGGCGGCCTGAGCAACCCCGGCTCCATCATCCTCGCCTACGCCCGAGGCCACTACGACGAAAACGGCCGCCTCATGGCCGGCCTGGGCTGGCCCGACAGCCGCATCGACATCGAGAGCCTTAAAGCCTTCACCGTCTGGTGCACAGCCCGGGGTTTCAGGTTCGACGCCTACCTGCAAGACGCCATGAGCCACGAAGACTTTCTGACGGCCGTGGCCTACGCCGGCATGGGCAGCATCAGCATGGCCGACGGGCGCATCGGCGTGCAGTACCTCGACCCAGACCAGCCGGTCGAGGGCGTCATCAACATGGGCAACATCAAGGCCCGCACCTTCAGCGTGACGTATGCCGGCCAAGAGCGCGCCGACGAGATTGAATACGGCTACTTTGACGCGGCCCAGGGCAACAACTGGACATCGCTGCGCGTCAAGGCGCCCGGCGTCACCATGCCGCGCTCAACCGCCCGTCTGAGCAACCTGGGCATCACCCAAGAGGCACAGGCCGCCGTGCTGGCCCGCCGCGCCATGGCTGAAAACCTCTACATGGCCAAAGCCATCAGCTTCGAGCAAGACCTAGAGCACATCACCTACCGGCGCGGCACCGTGCTGGCCCTAAGCCACGACATGACGCAGTGGGGCTACAGCGGCCGCCTGCGGGGCGCCAGCATCAATGCCGGCGTGGTCACCCTTGAGCTTGACGACGAAGTGCCCGCCAACAGCTCGGGCCGCTACATCGGGCTGCGCCTGCTGGGCGAGGCGCAGTACCGCATCTTCACCGTGGCCGCCTTCACCGGCACGGCCCGCAGCGTCACCCTGGTGGGCGCCTGGCCGGCCGGCGTGGCCCTGCCCGGCACCACAGCGCATGCGCGTGAAGCCTTGTGGATCTACGACTTCACCGCCACCCCCGGCCAAAAAGTCGTGGTCGCCAGCATCGAGCCCGGCGACGACCAGTCTGGCGCCAAAGTCACCGTGGTGCCCCTGCCCAATGAGTTTTGGCCCTTTGTGCTCGCCGGCGCCTACACCCCCGCACCCAACCGCAGCCTGCTGGCCACCAAAGCCAGCGTAGAGCGCGCGAGCGTCACCGAGGTGCTGCAGCGCGTGGGCAACGGCTTTGCCGTTGAGCTGGCGCTGAGCGCAGTGCTGGGCCCGCAGACCGATCGCATCGAGGTCATTGCAACGGCCGGCGGCACCGAGCAGCGCTTGCAGTCGCGCACCGGCACCGTCACCTGGACGGCTGGCACCCAGCAGACCTGGAGCATCACCATCTGGCCCTACAACGCCCTGGGCGCGCGCGGCGATGCTTATACGCTGAGCCACACCACGCTTGACCTGTACGCCCTGCCCGGTGATGTGCAGTTCTTCACCATCGAAGGCCAAACGTTAAGCTGGTCCACCGTAACCGACCCCGACGTGGTGGGCTACGAAATTCGCTTTAGCACCAGCCTCACGCCCGACTGGGGCGCCGCGCAGGCCATTCACAGCGGCCTTATCACCGCCAGCCCTTACACCCTGCCCAACATCGAGGCGCAAGGATCTCTGCTCATCAAAGCGGTCGACAGCACCGGCGGGCAGTCGCGCAAGGCGGCCACCATCACCTACCAAGGCGGCAGCGCCGATGCCGGCAACGTGCTGGCCAGCGTGAGCATGGCCGCGCAGTCTTGGCCGGGCGCACTGGCCGGCGGCAGCCGGGTGGGCACCAGCATTGTGGCCGGCGAAACGGTCAACTACATGTGGTCGGCCAACCCGCAGGTGAGCATGTACGCATCGCCCGAGCGCACCTTTTACGCCGGCCAAAGTTTTGAGGGCTTGGCCTTTGAATACACCTTCTCGCCCGCCTACGTGGCCGGCGGGCAAGTGGTGGCCACCGCAGCGGCCAGCAGCGCCTACGCGCTGCAGTACCGCACATCCAGCGCGCATCAGTGGCTGCCCTGGCTTGGCCCGGTGCCAGCCACCGACGGCGCAGCCTACCAGTTCAGGCTTACCACCGCAGCCGGCCGCGAGCGCGGGCAAGTCAATGACCTCACGCTTTCTTTTGCCGTGCCCGAGGTCGACGAATACCTAGACAACGTGGCCATTGCCGCCACCGGCACGCGCCTGCCCATTGCCAAGACCTGGCGCAACATCAACAGCGTGCTGCTCACCGTGCAGACCTCGGGCACCGCCGCCATCTCGGCCAAGGTGCTCGACAAAAACAACACCGCCGGCCCGCTGGTGCAGTGCCTAGACGCCGCAGGCAACGCAGTGGCCGGCCTCATCGACGCAAAACTTAGAGGGTACTGACCATGGCACTTTTTCTGCCGCCGCTACAAAACTTTATCGGTGACGGCATCACCGAGCAGCAATACAAAGACGCCATGGCCAGCCTGCACGAAGTCATTGCCAGCCTGTACGCTGGGCAAACAGCGCCGGCTGCAATTTTTACCAACCCCCGGCGCATCAGCGCCGACACCACCGTACCGGCCGGCTACAACGCTGGCGCGGTCGGCCCCATCACCATTGACGACGGCGTGCGCGTCGTCATTTCTGAAACCGCCACCTGGAGAATCTCATGAGCGAGCTGGTCACCCGATCCATCAACACCCCCGACGGCCTGCCGGTCAGCTTCCCCAGCGGCATCCGCATTGGCACCGGCACCGGCGCAGGCACGGTCAACCACATTGGCATTGCCGGCGGGCCGGGCTTTGGCGTAGGCATTGCGCCCGAGCTGCCCGCAGGCTTTGCAGCCCTGCCCGGCGCCTACGACCCACTGAGCGCCACCTATGGCAACTACCAATTTAGCGACGGCTCGGTGATGGTCTACATCCCCGCCTTCTTCTACAAATACGGCACCGGCTCCAACGGCCTGCTGGCCAACCAAGTCGACATCAAGCCGTACAGCCAATACGTCGACGTGGCCACCGCCAACGCCGCCGGCTACGCCCTGCACCGCGCGTTTTACAACGGCGGCGCCATCCGGCAGGGGGTGTTTGTCGACAAGTACCAGTGCTCAAACAACGCAGGCGTGGCTTCAAGCCTGCGCAGTGGCAACCCGCTGAGCAGCGACGCAGCTCACAACCCATTTAGCGGCCTGACCGGCGCCCCAGCCAACATCTACGGCAGCGCCATTGCCGCCGCCAAAACGCGCGGCAGCCGGTTTTTTTGCAACACCCGCTTCATTCACGCCGCCCTGGCCCTGCTGGCCAACGCCCACGCAGCGGCCAGCACCAATGCCACGTATTGCGCCTGGTACAACCCAGCGGCCAACTTCCCAAAAGGCAACAACAACAACGCCCTGGGCGACAGCAACGACGCCACCATCAGCTATCTGAGCGACGGCTACCTCAACGCCGGCAAAACCGGCAGCGCCAACTTCCCCGCCAAAGTCAGCCACAACGGCCAAAACTGCGGCGTGATGGACCTCAACGGCAATATGTGGGAAGTCAATCTGGGCATCACCAGCAATGGCACCAACTTCTACCTTCTCAAAACCAGCGTAGACGTGACCACCATCACCGGCGGCACCACTCTGGCCACCGACGCCTGGGGCGCCACAGGCATCGCCGCCATGTACGACAACATCGGCGCCACCTACGAGTCTTTGGGCGCCAGCAGCGCCGTAAAAACCTACGGCGCCGCCGCCCAAGCTCTCAGCGCCGCCACCACCGCGATCTCCTGGGCCGCAGCAGGGGCGGGCATCCCGCTGACTGCCGGCGTGGGCGGCAGCAACCAGTTTGGCAATGACGGGCTTTGGGACTACCGGCCCAATGAGCTCTGTGCGGTCTCGGGTGGCGACTGGAACGACGGCTCGTACGCCGGTGTCTGGGCGCTGAATCTGAACGCCGTGCGCGGTAGCTCGTACGACCACGTTGGGTTTCGCGCCGCCTCTTTTTTGTAAGCATGTGTCATGAGCGATAGCGATATGAGCACAAGACACTACGATGTTGTGACGCACGTGCATAGCTGCGCAGAGTGCCCAGACGCGGTGCTACGCCATGGCTTGCCGGCCTGCAATCAAATTGAAGGCGACTCGGTTGATTTGCGCGCCCAAAACGCCAAAGCCATCACACCATCCTGCCCGCAGTGGCCCTGGAGCCTGCCATGAGCAGCACGGCGCCGACTTCGTGGGCTATCGCACCTGGGCCAGCGGCCGATTTGTGCGCCCCAGTCTGCTCAGCGCCATTCGGCGTGACGCCCGCAAAGCAGCCTTGTGCTCCCTCATCTCCCGCATCGCCGCCGCTCTGCGCACCCGCTCACTCAAGCACATCCTCACCCACCTGAAGGACCATCACCATGCCCACTTTGTACGCCTACCGAAAAGCCTTCGACGACATCACCACCCACACCCTGCGGCTGCCGCAGCCTGAGCCGGGCCAGCAGGCCGGGCAAGAGCTGGCCACGCTGGCTGACGGGCGCACCGTCGTCACCTTGTTCGACGGCTACACCCTGCCGGCCGATCAGCCCGAGCAAATCAAGGCCAGCATCGAAACTCTGCCTTCGCCTCTGCCCGATGTGCTTAAAGCCGAGATCCGCGAGGCCAGCCCGCATGCGCGACTGATTGCGCAGCGCCTGGTCGAGCGCATTCAGGCCAAGTACACCCGGGATGACGAAACCTATTTCACGCGCATCGCCTGCGGGCAGGCCCTTGGCACCTACGAAATGTCGGCCAGCGAGGTGCAAAAAATCGCCGAGTACCAAGCCACAGCCGAAGCCGCGCGCGCCTGGGCCAAGGCCGAGCGCACCAAGCTGGGCATTTAAGGGGGCGCCCAATGATTACCCTGCATTACACCGGCCCCGCCAAGCCCGGCCTGCTACCCCGCATCGGCTGGTGGCTCATCAAGACCGGCCAGAAAGCCCCCTACGGCCACTGCACCCACACCGAGGCCCTGCACGAAGTGCACCCCGACGGCAGCGTCACCATGGCCAGCAGCTCCATTGCCGACGGCGGGGTGCGCCGCAAGCGCACCCGCCTGGTGCCGGGCCGCTGGACGGTGGTCGATGTGCCCCAGTGGGATGTGCGCAAGAGCATTAATTTTTTCGATGCAGTCATCGAGGCCGGCCTGGCCTACGACGCACGCGGGGCCGCCGCCACGCTGCTGCCGGGCAAGCAGCACTCGGGCCGGTTTTTTTGCACCGAGGCCGTGCTCTACCCCTTTGTGCAGGCCCCGCACTACTACAACCCGGCGCTGGGCCTGAGCCTGTGCCTGAGCCTGGGCACCGACATCACCGAAACCTTCTTCAAGGAGCTCGAGCATGCCAGCCGCTGACCACCCGTGGATCGAATACGCCCGCGCACAAATGCATGTGCGCGAAGTCAAAGGCCCCAAGCACGCGGCCGAAATCGTGCAGTACTGGCGCGACATTCGCCGGGGCGGCATCAAAGACGACGAAACCCCTTGGTGCGCCGCCTTTGTGGGCGCCTGCCTCGAGCGCGTGGGCATTGTCAGCACGCGCTTTGAAGGCGCGCGCAGCTACACCGACTGGGGCCAAAAGCTCGACAAGCCCGCCGTGGGCTGTGTGGTGGTGCTCAACAAACTGCACACCGATCAGGTGCAGCACGTCGCCTTTGTGGTGGGGCAAGACGCCGTGGGCAATTTGCTGTGCTTGGGCGGCAACCAGGCCGACGCAGTAAACGTGGCCGCCTTCGCCCGCAGCCAGGGCCGCGCTTACCGCTGGCCACCGGGCCACCCGCTGCCGGCCCTGGGCCTGCCGGTTATGGCTGCGGCCGCTTTCGCAAAATCGGTGGCCTAGCCATGAAAAACCTGCTCATTCTCGCGCTCAGCGCCGTGGTCACCAAGCCGGGCATGGCGGCCTCAACATTCGGCTTTAGTGCCGCCATGGCCAGCATCACCGAGGCAGACCCTTGGCCCTGGGTCATTGGAGCGCTGGGCGCGTCAATCGTCTACGCCAAGCGGCCCGCCACATCGCGCCTCGATGCCCTGGCCAACAGCATCATCAGCGTCATGCTCGCCGGCATCATCGCGCCGGTGGCGTCGGCAGCGGCCGGCAAGTACGTCGGCCCCGAGCTGGCCAGCGAATACGCCATCGCCTTTGTGATGGCAAGCCTGTGGCCCTGGGTGCTGCCGGCGCTCATCTCCAAGCTCAAGGAAAAGATCCATGCTCTTTGACCTCATCGACTTGGCGGCTCTACGCCAGCTTGCGCTGGGCATCATCGGTGCCGGCGTGGCCGTGCATATGCTGTTCACGCTCAACTTCATGCCGCCTTGCACAAGCTGCGCGCTGTGGGCGCCCGCCGCCGCCGCCGTGGCCAGCGGAGTTTATACAGTGCACCAATGCATCGTCGGCCACCATGAGCAGGCCATGAACGGCACCGCCGCATCGGCCGCTGCGCTGCTCATCTTCCAGTTGGTGCTTTGGGCGCGCGGCTACACCGTCTCAGACTTTCTGCACCGCTCAGACGGGCCGGGCAAATGACCTGGCGCCTGCGCGTGGCCACCGCCTTCGGCCGGCACTCCCGGCGCGTGTGGCGCTGCATCATCGGCGCAAGCTGGAGCCTGCCGCTTCGCTACGTCACGCTGCTGGGCCAGCTCGCCGCCGTGGCCGCAGTCACCGGCGTCACCCTGCAGCTTGACGCGCCGGCCGGCACCATCGCCACCGCCATGAGCGCAGGCGTGGCCGTCGGCTGGCTCGCATCCCTGGCCGACCGCCTGGCCGTCGAATACATGCTTTTCCCGGCCGCCAAGCGCTTTTTTACCCGAGGTGCACCATGACCCTTGCCGCCCCGTTTCCGTGGTTTGGAGGCAAGTCTGGCGCCTGCGAGCAAGTATGGGAGGCCTTTGGGCGAGTTGACAACTACGTCGAGCCCTTTGCCGGCAGCGCAGCCATGCTGCTGGGCTCGCCGGCCGGGAAGCGGGTAGAGACCATCAACGACTTCGATGGCTTTGTCTCAAACTTCTGGCGGGCCATTGCGGCCGACCCCGAGGCCGTGGCTCATCATGCTGATTGGCCTTGTAACGAAAACGATCTTTTTGCCCGTCACTCCTGGCTGGTGCGCCAACGTCACGAGATGACTGAGCGCCTGCACGCCGACCCGGGCTGGTTTGACGCCAAGGTGGCCGGCTGGTGGTGCTGGGGCGCCTGCAACTGGATTGGCTCCGGCTGGTGCAGCGGTGATGGCCCCTGGGTTCATGATGGTGAGCGCATCGTGCGCAAGACGGGCGATGCCGGGCAGGTCATCAACCGCCAGCTCCCGCACCTTGGCGATGCCGGGCAGGTCATCAACCGCCAGCTCCCGCACCTTGGCGATGCCGGGCAGGGCATCAACCGCCAGCTCCCGCACCTTGGCGATGCCGGGCAGGTCATCAACCGCAAGCTCCCGCACCTTGGCGATGCCGGGCAGGGCATCAACCGCAAGCTCCCGCACCTTGGCGATGCCGGGCGGGGCATCAACCGCCAGCTCCCGCACCTGAGTGCCGGGCAGGGCTCGCGCCGTGAATTTATCTTTGGCTGGATGGCTGCGCTGCATGAGCGCATGCGCAGCGTGCGTGTGACGTGCGGCGATTGGTCGAGGGTAGTCAAAGACAGCGTGACCACGCGGCATGGCTTGACGGCGGTGTTTCTTGACCCCCCCTACGCCAAGGGCGCCATGGACTACAGCGCGGGAGGCATGGGCTTGGGCATTGCTGAAGATGTGCGCGCTTGGTGCGCCGCGAACGGCGACAACAAGGCGCTCCGCATAGTTCTGTGCGGCCATGCTGGCGAACACGACGCACTGTTGGACAAGGGCTGGCACACCCGCAAGTGGACGGCGCGCAAGGGCTACGCGCTGACCGATGAGGCCGTCGAAAACAGCGCAAGTGAAACGTTGTGGTGCAGCCCGCAATGCGTAAGCCCTGAGCCAGTTCTCGACCTTTTTTCGGAGGCCTTTTCATGACCCTTGCCGCCCGCATTGCAGCCCTGCTGGCGCTCATCCTGGCCCTTGCCGCTGGCGCCTGGCGCATCCACATCAAAGCCCACGCGGCCGGCTACACCCGCGCCCAGGCCGAGCACGCCGCCCAGGCCCTGGCCCAGTCCGAGCAGCGCCGCGAGCAAGAGCGGATCTTGTCAAAAACCACCCAGGAGATCGACCGTGCCCACCAACTTGACAAGGCGCGCCTGCGCGCTGCTGCTGACGCTGCTGCTGACCGCCTGCGCAGCTTCCAAGCCACCGCAGCCGCAGCCAGTGCCCCCACCCCAGATCCCGCCCCCGCCAGCGGAACTGCTAACCCCTTCCCCTCCATCGCCGGTGAGTGTGCCCGAGCTCTTACAGAGGTGGGAGACTATGCTGCAGGACTGGCAACGCGCCTTGCTGCGCTGCAAGACTACACCGGGCGAGTGTGTGTAGCGGGCGGGCAGTAACTCAAATCCGCGCCGCAATCTGAGTGGCCGACTCGCGGTAGTACACATTGCTGAGCAAGCTCAAATTGCGATGCCGGCTGATCTTGGCCAGCGTCAGCACATCGACCTTGCGCGCCAGGTGCGTCAGCGCCGTGGCCCGCGCATCGTGAAACGTCAGGCCGTCCACCAGCAGCTCGCGGCACAGCTTGCTGAAAAGGGTTGACCCCTCGTTGGGCCCCACCGTAAACGCCGGCCGCTCAAGCAGCCGGCCCGCGATGCGCCCAATCGGAATGGCCGCCATCGCCTCCGTCTTCGTCTTCACCCGCACCACCCGAGCCGCCCGATCAAACGCCGCAGGCGCCGCCAGCACCTCGGCCAGCCTCATGCCGGTGCGCAGCGCGATGTGAAACGCCGCCTGCATCTCGGCCGTCTTGCCCTGCCTGGGCGCCCGCAGCACCCGCTTGATGAGCTGCCAAGTCCACACCTGATGCCGCGCCGGATTCTCCTTCGGCAGCCGCACCCCTTCAAAGGGCTGGCGATCCATCCAGCGCCACTCCTTGCGCGCCACATTGAACAGGTTGCGCAGCAGGTTGGCCTCGCGCAGCACCGTACTGGCCGACACCTTCGCCAACCGCGAATCGCGCCAAGCCGCAATGTCCGGCGCATCCAGCTCGGCCAGCGGGGCATCATCACCAAAGTGCAATCGCAGCGCCGCCAAGCGCCGCACCTCCCAAGCCGCCCCGGCCTTACCCGCCGACACCGCCTCAGCGTACTTATCCACAGCCTCACCAAAAGTGTGATCCCCCCCATGCCGCGCCCGCTTGGCCCTGGCCTCCTGCTCAAGCGCCCAAGCCTGCGCCTCCCGCTTGGTGTCGCAAACCCGACTCAGCCGAATTCCATTGCGCTGCACCTCTGCGCGCCACTTGTCTCGGAATTTTCGGATGTGAGCCATGTGCGGGATGTTTGTGCGAAGTTTGTGAGGGGGCGTGCGGGAAATAAAAAAGCCTCCCAGCGGGAGGCCTGTAGTGTAGGTGTAACGTCCTAGCTCTGAAAACGACTCAAATGGTGCCCGGGGCCGGAATCGAACCAAAGGCAAAACTACGCATATGCGGGAATTTTGCGGGGCTCGGTGCGCTTCCTGTGCAGAAATGCCCGCACGTCCTTGCGCAGCCACAGCGGCCGCCGCTGGGTGCTACCGGGCGCAAATTCGGGGAATCCCACCAGCTTGACGATCACATCCCGCGCATGGCGCCGGCTGCAGCGGTACAAAGCGGCGATGTCGTCCAAGTTCAAAAGTTCGTCGGTCATGTTTTCAGCCTCGCAATTTCTTGACTTGATAGCCCTGCGCCCGCAGCAGTGACGCGGCGCGTTTGACTTCCTGGCGCATCGACTCGTCGAATTGGGCATTCCAAAAGTAGGCGCCGCCCGAATACTCAACGCGGCCGATTTCTAGGTCACCTTTTAGCAGCGCCCCCACCCGAGCTGTGTTGGGTAGGCCGTGCGTCTGGGCCAGTTCTGCGCTTGTGGCTCGCCCGTATGCGCGCAGGGTCGAGCGCAGTGCGTCTGTTTTGCTGGCGCCTTGATGTGCTGCGGGTTCAAGCCGGCGGCACCGGCCCTGCAAGTGGCTTGCCATTGCGGCCATGGGGTTGGGTGTTGCGGTCATGCAAACTCCAATTGCAGGTTCTCGCCAATTTTTGAATACCAGCTTCTTGGCCAGATAAATGCGCCGGCCACTTGCTTGCCGTCGGTGGGAGTCAGTGAGCAGTAGGGCCCTGTAGCCCGGTCGCCCACTACAACCCATTCGTCGACGCTGAGCACCTTCATCGGGCGCCCCAGTCGGCCTACCACTGGCTCGCCGACTTTGATGCCGGGCACGGTGGGGCGTTTTTTGGGCAAGGGCGGGCTTGCTGCTGCAATGGTGATCTCAGTCATGCTTCAAACCTCCACCATCACCACATCACCCGCCCGGCCCCGGCCCTTGAGC
>Ga0209229_10000461_pt1 | contig 16481 bp, 17 predicted proteins | sample SanBayMetagenome_FD_187466 | JGI IMG/M metagenome (GOLD analysis project Ga0209229, IMG submission 187466) | Freshwater and sediment microbial communities from dead zone in Sandusky Bay, Ohio, USA (SPAdes) (version 2) | ecosystem: Environmental > Aquatic > Freshwater > Lentic > Sediment... | reverse complement strand
ATTATTAAACATACTTCACTTTGGGTCGAGTCACCACAATGAATAATGATAATGAAATTCTATGGAATGCAAAGCACGATGCATTTAGGTCAGCAGCTGATTATTCTGATCTGTTAAAAGTAGTTGCGTGTTATTATGAAATGTATTCTAAGTGCGTTAATTTTATGGGGCCTTGGATAGCAAAACAACAACAGTTAACATTTTTGCCACCAGATAAAGAAGATATAAAAGCTGCACTTGGAAAGGAAAGAGCCGCTATTAGCTTTAGAGCTAGGTCAGCTTTCGTAGAAGCTGTCGTGCAACATACTATAAAAACACGAGGAAAAAAGGCATTAATTACTCCTAATCCCAGCACTCATCACTCGGCGCAATTTCCAAGCGGAACATTTCAAATAACAGCAATAAATGAAAATAAGCCAGTACTGAAAGATGATAAGGGCGTGAGGCAGAAAGCAGCATTAATTCACCAGATAGATTTTTTTGGCGCTGAATATCCTGTTTATATAGAAAATCTAAGATTACCACCAGAGCAAATAAGGTTTATAATACTAAGACCTAAGCTTGGAAAGCTTGGAATGCCGAGTGTTACTAGGTGGGAGGTCCTCTTGTTTAAGAATCCACACGGTTATCTAGTTGATCATGTTGATTCTCATCTAAATCCCAGATGGGCAGGAATATATTGAAAGGAAATTAAATGAATTCAAAGAAAGCAAAGAAACTTCGTCAGCTTGTGCGTCATCTAGTAGAAAAGTCGGGGGCTTCTAAAGAAACATCATATGATGAAAAACAGTTCACGTCATTTGACATGATTCAACGATTAGGTGAGGAAGAGTCTATGCGCGAGGTCATGCGTGTTACTAGAACGCTTTCTCAGAACAGCGCGCGTGCAGTCTATCAACAAATGAAAAAGAACGCATAAGATGTTATCATTTCACCCGGTTCAGATTAATCGTGATCTGAACCGCGAAGATCCGTTGTACGTGGGCCACTACTTTGATCTAAAGGGCATGTGGTGGAAGAAAAGAAAGCAGCGCCAAGGACTTGTTATTTCTATAGCACTTGGTTGGTATAGGCTTGTAAAGCACCAAAGTTCTGCGCCTGGATTTATAGAAGAAGAAACATTCATAACAAATCTAACCCGCCAAGTGAATGATGCTAAAGTAATACTTGAGCACTTTTTTGAGATTAAAAGAACAGGATTTAGCTTTACTAATGGCGTAAAAAGCCCAACAATTATAAGTCCTAAAAAGCTAAATAAAAAGTTTTTTAGGTCTATTGAAGGACTGATGAATGAGGTGCAATTTGATCCGGGCCCAGCGCCTATTGACAAAAAACTAACGATTACTGCCGTACCAATTATACGAAAAAATGCTAGCGCCATAAAGGCAAAATTAAAAACTGAAAAACGAGAAGATCTTCTTGCAGCAGTATGCTGGCTGCTTGATAGAGATACCGTAGATTTTTTCTATAAACCATCAGGAAAGCTTCAAGCTCGTGATACATCTGTTTGGCCAATAAGAGCAATTGAACTATGGCCAGGCTGGTTACGAAGGGAACTTTTTGGAACTATAGTAGATATTGAAAATGCCTACGTTCAATTCATGGTTCAAAAGTTGGAAAAAAAATACGAGCATAATGCTAGACGAATGGAATTAAAATATCCAGATTTGCTGAGAGCGCACCGTGATAAACAAGCCTTTCGTGAAGAGCTTTGCCGGGATGTTCTTAGATTGCCTGTTACAGATGAAAATATATCTACTGTCAAGCATCTCATTATGTCTTTGGCAAATGGTAGCAATGCGACACCATTATTAATGGTAAATGGATTTGGGCACTCAGAAGCAGTTAGAATTGTTCATGAGGCGTGCCCTCATCTAGCAACAGCTGAATTGCTTGAAGTAGGAGCTAGACTATCAGTAATTGCCAAACAGTTTATGGCCGCTAAACGTGCGCTCTGCATATTTTTATTAAAAGCTAAACCAACGCGTGATAATCAAAAGAAAATCTTTAGAATGTACTTCGAGTGGGAACGTGAAAGCCGTTATAAAATTTGGGAAATGGTTGGGTTTACAGGAGTAAATACCCATGATGGATTAGATGGAATCATTATCACTAATCCCGAAACATTTCCTGAAGAAGTATGGAAACTACATAGATTGAGAGTTAAAATAGAAAATTACGAGAATGATATTGCTTCAATACAACACCAGCCCGCTGCTGAGACCGTATTAGCATGAAATACATCGTGTTTTAAAACTTTTGATTAAAATAAAAAGGGAGCTTTAAGCTCCCTTTTTTGTCACCTAGAAGTGTATGAACTCAGTGACAGATCAATATACAGGAAACATTTGCTTTGCCGCTATCTTCAGTCTCTCATTTATAAAGTCGACAGCTATCTCTCTTTCCGCTTGAGACATCATTAGAACTTGGTGATAGCTCCATGCTCCTCTAGAATAGTAAGATAATTCTAAAGAAGATCTAACTAGAGATCTTATCTCAGCTCCAAGTTTCATGATTAAACGCTGCACAGCTGTCATATCTCCCGCCTGGATCATTCTGTGAAAAAAGACACTGGATTTACTGGTAGCTCAACTTGGAAATCTTGACCACAATCCTTGCACTTGCACATCCAAGTCAATGATGACCCCCAATCGTTTATTGTTTCTATCTTTTGACCTATTTTATTCACCATTGGTGATGATATATTCCTAATCCATTCTTCTATGTGCTTGGGATTAGTTACACCATCTACAGATTCAATTGTGCCTAGCATAATATCAATAAGATTTTGCTCTTGATCTTTAAAAGTTATTTCACTTTTATTTTCATTTTTCTTTACAAAATCAATTGTTTGCTGGTAAGTAGATGGTTTAATTTTTACAACTTGATTGTTTGGTAAATGTATTGTATACAGCGATTCTACGGTAGTTGGATCAACAAATTTCATATCCTGTATAAGTTGATCGATATTTGCAACATACGAGTGCTCTTTAGCATCCTTACAAGTATGCTTAGCAGAAAATTCATAGTTTGGACCATAGGTTACTGTTCTAAGAAACAGCATTATTGCATCTACGTCCTTGGATAAAAGCTGAGTCGGCTTGTCAACCCCAACAACGCAGTGTTTAAGCACAGTATTAACTGCTTCACCGCTAAACAATTGGTCAGGATTCTTCATGTTTATCTCATCAATAGCTGACATTGCTCTAACGTGCAGCTCTGCTTCTTTTACGCTCGGTGAAAGTTCTCCGTTTTTGTAAAAGATTCCTCTAGAAGGAAGCTGGAATATTCTACCAGGTAGTTTGATCTTATCTAACAGTGGATTTTCATCTGACATCCTGATCTCCTATATTTTCATATTTGATTCTGGCCATAAATAACCAGTTAAAGTATTTATGTATCTGTTCTTAAGCTTAGAATCACATGGAGCTGCTCAGCAATGGCATTAGATAAAAGAGATTTACAGGAACTGGGTGAACTTTTTAACAAGGGATTTGAAAAGTTAGTTAAGCCCTACTTGCGTACGTCTGCTTCTGCCGGATCTTCTAGAGCCCGCACCGCGGAATCAGAGCCTGATCGTAGATCTAAGAGAGCGTTAAAAGATTTAGGAAAAGCCCAAGAAGAACTTAGAAAAGCAACAGATCAATTATCTGGTTTTACTAAAAAACAAATAGCTTCCACAAAAAGAGGAAAAGACGCTCAAGAGAGATACAATCGAGCTATGGACGCAGTTTCTGATTCTATGTCAGAAACTGCCGATAGATACGAAGAATTTGCCAATAAATCACTTGACAAGCAATACCGTGCTTTTAGGGATTTAGCCCAGAATACCCAAGGACTATCTTCTAAGCTAGCAGCTTCGCAATCAAGTTCCTCACAATTTGCTTCAGCTCTTCTAAAAACGCATGAAAGAATCGAAACAGATTCTGCTGAATATAGACAATACCTTAAGGATATAGGAAAATCTATATCAGTGCTAGACAAGGAATATCTAAAACAGGCAAAATTGATTGACGATACCACGGGAGCAATAAAAGACAACTTAAATCCCGATGATATAGCTAAACTTAGATCTCAACTTGGTCAAACTCAGACTATCATATCAGAAAATCTTTCTAAGATAGGCGTAGAAAATATAGCTAAGCTTGCAGAAAGCAGTGATGATTTAGAAAGAAGGTTAAATGCTGCTGCATCTGAAGGATTAAAGTCGGGAGAGCAATTTAGAAATTCCCTAGTTGTGATAGCGGAACAGCTTGAAAAACAAGGACATAAACTAGGAGTTAATTTAGCTGACAGAGATAAAATAGATTATAAAGAGCTTGCTAAGTCCATAGGAAAAGTAAACGATTCTACAAACAATGCTGTAGCGGGTCTTAATAAAGCGGCCTTCAAAGCTAATACGGTTTTAGGAAAACAGTTTTTCGGATTAAGTTCAATAATAGGAAAAATTTCTAAAAATTTACTTGATTCTGCGACCATCATTTCTAATTTTTCTAAAGCAGCTGAAAAAACTAAAGATCTTTATCGTGAGATAGTTGATTTTAACGTTGCGCAAATACCAGCTTCCTTCATGCACGTTCAGAAGCAGTCGGTAAAGTTGGGTATGTCATTTAAAGATGCTGTTAAGTATCTAGATGAAAATAAGAGAGCGCTAGGTCTTTACGGACAAGATGCATTTGCTAAGATGACCGGGCAGTTTAGGGATACATTTACTAAATTCGGTTATAATATGGAGCAAGCAAGCGAAATTGTTGCTCCTGCTTTTGAATCAGCAATAGCTTCCGGTGTCAATATAAGAGACTCGAATGCGATGAATGAGTACATGAATAAAACCATGGAATCGTTCAAGAATATATCTGGCATAGTAAGCATTACTGCAAAAGAATATGCAAGATTAAACGCTGAACTACTTAGCTCCCAAGATTCCCAGGCATTCATACTGGGAATGGACAAGGAGCGCGGTGCCGCATATGCAGATCAGCTGATAGCTCTTAGAGATAATTATGTTCAGTTAGGATTATCAACACAAGCAGCTCAAGAATTAGTTAAGCAGCAGCAAGCTCAAAAGAGAGAAAAGGTAACAACGAGAGTTAGAGAAGCCGCAAAAGGAATGGTTCTTGCTCAGCAGGCAGGAATGAGTCCAGAAGAAGCCCAGGAATATTTTAAATTAGCAATCAAAGGTAGATCTGCTACCCCAGAAGAAACTAAGAGACTTCAACAGCTGAGCACCAGAATCGCAGAATCATCAGAACAGGCTCAGCAGCAAGCATATGATACATCCCTTGGTGCAGGAATGGCAATGCAGACGGTTGCTGAAAAATTAGCTCCTGAAGGAGCTCTTGGTAGTATGATGCAGACTGGCGCTGAGCTTGCTATGAAGGAGCGAGCGAAGGCAGCGGCAAGTCCTGAAGAAGCGCGTAGAGCAGGTGAACTAGCTAAAGGCAACGAAAGTGTCGCTAAGTTTAGTCAAGTTGTTAACGTAGTCAATTCATTTTTAGAGAACAAATTTATCTCGGCAATAACTGCATCTGCTCTTGCTCTTACAGGATTAGCTGCGCAGGCGCTATTAACAGCGGGAGCGCTTAGAGGATTACCAGGAATGCTTTCAAAAATTCCTGGACTACCAGGCGCTGGCGGGCCAGCTGGTGGTGTAGCCAGCACGGGTGGCACTGTTGCTGGCAAAGGGGGTGGAGTATTAGGTCGAATAGCTACAGCAGGACGTGCTGCATTAGGTATTGCCAAGCCTGTTGCTGCAGTAGCTGCAGCAGGAGCTGCTGGATATGCTGCTGGAAAATATGTTGTTAATCCTGTGCTTGATTATGCATCAGAAAAAATAACTGGCACTCGCGGCGAAACTTTTGGCGGAGCAATTTATACTGGTGTTGATAAATTCATGGGATTGTTCGGCAAATCTGATGCTGATAAAATGAAAGCAGAAGAGCAACGTCAGAAAATAGAGCTCGGTAAAAAGCGTCTAGCCGAAGGAAAGCCAGTATCACAGGATATGGCAGATACTTTAAAAGCTTCAGGCATAAACGTTCCCGAGAACATGATAGTTACGAGAGCAAGACCTGGTGCCACGGCTTCTCCAGTGGTTACTCCTTCAGGTACACCAGCCACGTCGTCTGATGTAAATAAACCAGCAAGGACAGAAGGAACTGCTGCCGGTAGTGGCATTTTAAATGTAAATGATGCTGGTTCTAATGAGAAGCTTGCAACATTAATCGAGAAGATGTCAGAAGCTGTGATGCTACTTAAGACAATATCTGATAGGAATTCTGCGACACCTGTAGCACAGCTGCCATCAGAAGTATCTACAACTTTTGCGTCACGCCAAATTCCAACAGCTATGCAAGCGCTTACGGGCAGAGCATAATGAAATAAGGTAACATTAAATGGCACAATGGACTAATTACTGGAGGATAGTAACTCCACCATCTCATAAAGCTGCTTATCAACAGCAAACCATAAATCTAGATGATGGCATGAATTTAAATACGGCTGGATATGCATCATTTTCCACCGTATCTTGGTTTTCTAATTTACTTAAAGGTGCCACTGCTCGCCTCCAGAGGTACAAGCAATATGATGCTATGGATGTTGGAGACATTTCTAGAGCGCTTGATATTATATCGGAAGAAATTTCCAATCCTGATAAAAGAACCGGATTACCATTTATTATAGAATATCAACTAGAAGAGAATGAGAATGTGTCAGATTCCACTGCTGTCACTATAAGAGCTGCGCTGCGGCACTGGGCAAAAACTCATACGCTTAGCAAAAAGATATTCAGCACTTCTAGAGTGATGGTTAAATATGGAGATTGCTTCTTTAGAAAAATATCTGATACAAAACAATGGGAATATGTTGATCCAACTCGCGTGATAGGTATAGAAATAGATGCTGAAGGTAATAAAGTTGCCTATCATATAAGACCGTCCAGCTTTAGGAACACGATAGATGCGAATTTGTCGAAAAATAAAAATACTTCATCTTTTGATGGTATCGAGATAGTTCCGGCAATTGCGATGATTCATTTTACCATGTCTGATGACATGGGTGATACAGCGCCATTTGGTCTGTCTATTCTTCAGTCAGCCTTTAAGGACTGGCAAAAATTGACAATGCTAGAAGATGCTGCAATTATATACCGACTGGTTCGCGCTCCTGAGCGCAGAGTGTTTTACGTGGACGTTGGCAACATGCCTCCACAGCGCGTGAAGCAATACCTTGAGCAGATAAAGAACGATATACGTCAGAAGCGCATGCCCAATACAGCGAATGCAAATCAGACAGATAGTCAGTACAATCCAGAATCAATCCAAGAAGATTATTTCTTCCCAGTAACAGCTGGTGGACGTGGATCTAGGGTTGAAACCCTCCCAACAGGCACAACATGGGAAATTCCTGAACTAGATTATTTCTTGGGCAAGGTCTTTAGAGCGTTAAGAATTCCTACTTCGTACATGAAAGGATCAGATGCTGCCGGCGCACAGTTCAATGATGGTAAAGTTGGAATTGCTTACATTGAAGAACTAAGATTTGCCAATTTTGTACAGAGACTTCAGTCAAACATTGAAGATGTGTTTGACAGGCAGTTTAAAATTTATTTAAAGGTCACAGGAATTAATATTGATGCTGATATTTTTAGACTGAAACTTCCAGAACCACAGAACTTTGCACTATACAGGCAAGCAGCACTTGATGCGGATCTTATTAATAGCTTCCAATCAGTTGAAGCTGTTAAGTACTTAAGTAAGAGATTCATTATGAAGCGTTACTTAGGATTGACTGAAGATGATATTCAAATGAATGAGACACTGCTAAAGCAAGAAAGAAAAATTGAAGATAGTGTAGATATAAATGAGCTCCAGCAGATGTATGATCCTGCTGTATTTGAAAATAGATCTTCAATTGAAGTTCCATCTTCAGAAGCCGAAGAAACAGAAGAATCTCCAGAAGAATCTAAAATTAATTTGGATATAAGTGGTGCAGAAGAAACTACACCCGGAACACCTTCAGCATAATTAAAAACATTATGTTTATTTGAAATGTCACTTGGAATCTTATAAATACTCAAATATATTAAGGCCTTAATTTGCCTTATAAACTGCCGAAAAGGAGACATCTCAATGAAACAGCAGATCCTAATCGAACATTTTTCACCAGCTCAGGCACAATTAATTGAATCAAGAGATTCAGAAAAAAATCTATACCTAGCTGGCAGAATGATGGCCGCCGAACAAGAAAATCTTAATAAGCGTATATACCCAAGGGCTCAGATTGAATCTGCAGTTGCACTTATTAATGAAAGAATTAAAAATGGAAATTACATAATGGGGGAGTTAAACCACCCAGATAATCTTTCCATAGACCTCAAGAATGTTTCTCACATCATAACAGAAGCATGGATGGATGGTGATAATGCTATTGGAAAATGCAAAATATTAAACACTCCATCAGGTCAAATTGTTAAGAGCCTAATTGAAGGTGGTGTTAAACCCGGAGTTTCTAGCCGAGGTACTGGTAATGTTACAAATGAAGGTATAGTAGAAGACTTTTCCTTCGTAACTCTAGACATTGTTGCCCAGCCATCTGGCCCTGGCTGCTATCCAGATGCAATTCGTGAGTCAGTAGAGAACCCAAAGATTATGTCGCTTGCAGAAGCAGTTATTGTCGATCCTAAAGCTCAAAAGTACTTCAAGGCCGAAATAATGAAGTTCCTTGAATCTCTAACAAAGGGAAAGTAAAATGGATCTTAATCTTATTCGTAAAATGGCCGGAATACCATCACAGGACGTTACCACGGTAACGTCCACAAATGTGGTTGCAAATGAATTTCGAAAGCTTGCCGGGCTTAGCCCTCTTCCTATCAAGGAAGAGCCAAAAGAAGAGCCTCAAGAAGAAATGCCAGATGAAGAGCCAATAGAAGAGCCTCAAGAAGAAATGCCGGAAGAAGAGCCAAAAGAAGAGCCTCAAGAAGAAATGCCGGAAGAAGAATTGCCTGAAATTGTTAAACAAATTGCAGCAAAAGCCGAAGGCATGAAAGGCGATGAACTTATTGAGCTCATTAAGAAAGTTTACGATGCCGGAGTTGCCGATGGTATGAATCAGGCTGAAATAGGTCAAGAGGCATCTGTGTCAGAAGGTACATATACTAGATTGAACACATACCGTATTAATGGTCAAGACTTAATCGACGAGTTATCAAATGAAGATGGTGCCGAAGTACAAATGGTAGGTGACGATGTTGCAATACTTGTTGTAGACACAATCACATTCCCCGAACTAGCAAGTATGGCATCAAAATTAGCTCAACAAGGAAAAATAAAGGCAATCGCAGGTCACGCAACTAGAGACATTACAGGTAAAGCAGTTCCTCTCGACAGGAAATCAAAATATATCAGTGCTCCTAGCCCGCGCGATCCAAAATAATAAGCCGTATAAGGAGTCGGCTAAACTCCAAAAACCCTTAGTGACTTAAAGTCATAGGAGATAATAATATGGATAAAAGAGAACTACTTAAAAATATGTTGAATAATTGGATACATGATAAGCGTGAAGAGGCAGAATTAGATCTTCATAATTATTTAACAGCTAAGATGAAAACAGTTTCTGGAATAGCTGTTTCTGATGGGGATGATAGCGTATCACATGGAGACGAAGATTTATCTGACAATGATTCTACAACTCCTGATGAAACAAGCGATTCAATGTCAGATAAGACATAATTTATTTTTAAAAGCCTATTTTTAGTGTTTTAATAAAGATTTTTAACGAATTTTTTCGCATTTGCATAAATAAAATGTACGTTTACGCAAAGTTTGTGAACGATTTTATCGACAAACGCGTTAAAGTTCATAGGCCGTACTAGAGGCGGTCTTCTCTGTCTCTAATACCTAACACATAAAGGAGAACTGTATGGATGAAATCCTTCAGAAACTGCTAAGCTCTGAACTTCTAAGTGAGGAAGCTAGGGCCGAAATCTCCGCTCAGTGGACATCTGCAGTCGAACAGTATAAAACTACTGTTCGTGAAGAAGTTTCTATGGCGGTGAGAGCTGAAATTGCCGAACAGTGGACTAGCGAACGTGACGCTCTGATTGAAAATGTCGAAGCTTTCGTTACTAAGAAACTTGAAGAAGAAATTACTGAACTAAAAGCTGATATTGAGCGCTTCCGTGATCTTGAGGCTGAATACGCCGAAAGAATCGTAGAAGAAAAGCACTCAATGGCAGAGCAACTTGCAACTGAGCTAGATGAACTTGTTGACAAGATGGATGCTTTCTTTGAGCTACGCCTAAAGGAAGAATTCACTGAGCTACGCGAAGATCTAGAAATCGTAAAGCAAAATGAGTTCGGTCGTAAGATTTTCGAAGCCTTCGCAACAGAATTTGGCAAGTCTTATGTAGACGAAGATTCAATTCAATCTAAGCTATCAGCAGCTGTAGCAAAGCTTGAAGATGCAGAAAATACAATTGCAAAGCTTGAAGAATCACAGTCAAAAATGGTTCGCGAAGCAAAGCTAGAAAAAATTCTTGCTCCTCTAAGTGGTAAGAAGCGTGAGCAAATGGCATTCGTGCTAGCTAACGTTGAGACACCACGTCTTGAGGAAGCATACAACCACTTCATTGGTCGTGTTCTAAAAGAAGAAGCTTCTGCTTCAACTGAAGCACAGCCTGAAGCAGAAAAGCAAACTCTTCAAGAGTCTGCTTCTGTAGTAGTAACTGGTAATGAGTCATCTGAGACTCCAGCCAAGCAAGCTCAGACAGGTGACAAGTTTGCTCACCTAAGAAAACTTGCTGGTATGACCAACTAATTAGTTCAAAGGAGACAATTTCATGGAACTATTTGAAAATTGGCAAGAAACTAAGGAAACCCTGCTTGAGGGTCTCAATGACAGCAAGAAGAAGATTCTCGCTCCAGTTCTAGAGAACCAAATGCAGCACCTTCAGGAAACCGCTGCTGCCGGCACAAATACTGCTGGTGCAATCGGTAACTTCCAGAAGATCGTTATCCCAATGATTCGCCGTATTATCCCTGGCACAATCGCAACCGAACTAGTTGGTGTTCAGCCAATGAGCGGTCCAGTTGGCCTAGTTTATTCTCTACGCTTCCTCTTCTCAGAAGCTGTTAACGCAACACCAGGTGCTGGAACTCTAGGTTCAGCATCAAGCGAAGACATCTCTGCTGGCGATGAAGTTTTCGGTAACAATAGCAAGACAAAGCGCTTCTATTCAACATCAGACGCAGCATCAGTTAGTGCAGCATCTCCTGGTACATCAACAGGTGTTGCAGCTTCTACATCTGACTACGAAGCATTTGGTGGTCGCGCAATGACTCTCGAAGTTCTAAAGCAGACTGTCACAGCTGGTTCACGCAAGCTACAAGCTCGCTGGACACCAGAAGCAATGCAGGATCTTAAGGCATCACATGGTCTAGACCTAGAAGCCGAAATCACTGCATCACTATCTGCAGCAGTTGTTTCTGAAATCGACAACGAAATCATCAACGACCTAATCGCTCTAGCAGGTACCACAGAGTCATTCGACATGAATGGTACTTTCACAGGCGTTCCTAACTACGTTGGTGACCGTCATGCAGTTCTTGGCGTCCTTATCAACAAGGTAGCTAATGAAATCGCACGTAAGACACGTCGTGGTCCAGCAAATTGGATCGTTGTTTCTCCTCTAGTTGTTTCTATCCTACAATCAGCATCAAAGTCAGTCTTTGCACCAGCTGTTGCAGGTTCATTTGAGGGTCCAAACAACACCAAGCTAGTTGGTACTCTAAACGGCGCAATTAAGGTTTATACCTACATCTATCACGATCAAGGTACTGAGCCTGTTCTTCTTGGCTTCAAGGGTGGTTCTGGCGAAATGGACAGCGGTTACTTCTACTGCCCATACATTCCACTAATGAGCTCTGGAGTTGTTGTTGATCCTAACACCTTCAACCCACACGTATCACTCATGACACGTTACGGTAAGGCAACGTTCACATCATCATCCACATCTCTTGGCAACTCAGCTGACTACTTCGGTAGAATCAGCGTTGCTAACCTATCATTCGTCTAATCAACGAATTTTAGTTGTAAGTCAAAAGGGAGTCTTCGGACTCCCTTTTTCAGGTCTGGCAAAAGATAAATAATCATAACAATTTCCCAGTGGAGAAACCAGATGCCTAAATGGAGAGAACGCGAATGCATTTCCTGCAAAGGAAAGTTAGTCACTGCCAGCAAATCAGAAATTTGTTTGACGTGTTATTCTAAGCAGAAATGCCAAAGCGCTATAGACAAGGAAAAGCAAATTATAAGTGATTATGGATATGGCATAGATGGAGAGCCAACTACTAACAGATTTGCAAAGCGCGTGTATGCGCTGATTGCTCCTTGTTGCAATAATCAATTTTCTACGGTTTTTGGTAATCTAATAACTGGCATCAAAAAGAATGAGCAATCTGGTTATAATAAACTACCATGCGGTAATTGTGGGCCTAAACACAGAATGGCTGCTGCACTTAAACGGTTTACTGAAAAATATGTTATTAAGTCAATTAACTAATCTTTCCATGTCTTAAATCTTCAAATGCTTTTCTATAGTTAAAATTTATTAAAAGGACCAAAGTGAAACTACCAACTATCTATATCCCAACACTAGGAAGATCAGAGCATCAGCTGACATATAGTATTCTTCCTCAAAATCTTCAAGATAAAGTCATTTTTGTTATTCGCCCAGCAGAGAAAGAAGTCTTTAAACATAATTTCCCTAAGAACAAACTAGCAATATGTCCGGAATGGGTAAACAATATTGGAACAACAAGAGAATTTATCAAACAGATTGCCGGAAAAACATATCATTGGGTTATGGATGATGATATTACCAAGGTTCGTTCTCGCTCGCATGATCCTTCTAGAGAGCCAAGATGGCAATCTCAACTTGTAGACTGGACTGAGTTGCTTTATGCTGTTGAAAAAGAATTATCTACTGCTCACTGCATTGGTTTTGCTGCAGGTGGAACTTTCCCAATGCATGAGCGGATGCCATACAAGGAAAATATTGGAGGATTCCAATGGTTCTGTTTTAGCGGAGAAGAAGATGTTAAATGGGATAGAGTTGAACTTTGCGAAGATATTGATGCACTTCTTCAAATGCTGACTTCTGGCAAACGCGTTATAAGGTTTGAAAAGTACTTGTTTTATCGTGGGAAAGATGGTCAGGCGGGCGGATGCAGTACTTTTAGAAATAAAACTCGCCATAATAAAGCACACAAGAAAATGCAAGAGCTTTGGCCCGGTTTAGTTAAAGCTACTCTTCAAACTGCATCTAGAAAGGGCCCATCAGGATACGCACTATCTACAGGTCGAGATAACACTTGGTTATTTCTTAGGGTACAATGGTCAAAGGCAGCTAAACAAGGAAAAGTATGAAAAGTGAATCTAAAATCGAGCAATATGAGGGTCTCTATATTAGAAGTGGCACTCAGGATAGAGCCATGGTGCGCGATGCGCTGTATGAGGATTATCCTTATGCTGAACTTAGGGGGCATGTTGTACTGGATTGCGGTGCACATGTTGGCGCCTTTACTAAAAGAGCGCTTGATGCTGGGGCAGAGAGAATTTTTGCTATTGAGCCATGGTCTCCAAATAGAGAGCTTCTGGTAATGAACCATGGAGATAACCCCAAGGTAGAAATTCTTCCCATTGCCATCTCTAACAAACCAACAGTAACTTTGACTGTTCCAAATGACAGAGATACTGGTGCTGTGTCTGGTTTTGTTAATCACAGGAATCCTAGCCGGGAGCAAGTGGTTGAAGCATCTAGTCTAGAAAGCCTTATCCAGATTGCCAAACCTACGTTTGTTAAGCTAGACATTGAAGCAGCGGAATATGACATACTCCCGTGCGATCTCTCCGGAGTTCAGCACATTTGCGGTGAGCTTCACACTATGTCACGCGAGAATCGGCGTAAAGCTCTAGAGCTGATGATCTGGCTTGAAACACAGGAATTCTATGTTTCACATCTTCAGGGCGGTCCAATGCGCGAGAAGATGTTTGAACGTATTCTTTGGTTCCACTTCCATGCCTATCGGAGGAAGTAAACAGGTTTACACGCTGTTACACTTTGTTACACTTCTTCTATGCTACTTCACTTCTCCTGATGTATAATAGCATCACTGCACAATATCGTGCAGCATCTAGAATAGCTCCAGAAGAGCTTAGGAGATATGAGCATGGCAGATCCAATCATTGCCTTTAACAAGGCTTGGGCTAAAACCAATCTACTTAAGGTTGAAGCCGAACTAAGGAAAAATCCCCGTCACCTTTCAAAGAACGCGCAGATCGCTCTTGAAGTAAATGATCTTCTTGCTGCAGCTGTTCGTCGCAAGGAGCGCTGGCCACACCTTTCTGGAACTGAAATTATTTCTTATCGGGGTGGTGATGCGTGGAAGTATCAGTTCGTTTCTCCACTTCTAGTGACACGCGCTGCGGCTGAGTGGGTATGGCGCGGCCGAAGTGGTCGTGAAAAGGCGTTGAAAGCATTCCCTGGATTGCGCTTTGATAATTCGAGTATGGTCGTAGTCTATGGTGAGCACAACTGGCCGACGGCAGAACAGCGCGAGCACATTCCTGGAATTCTTGCCCACCTGAAGCAAGCTGGCGGGGTGCTACTTTCTGATGAATTGCCCAACACTTTCTTCGCGTACGAACTGCTCTATCGAAACATAATTGAGTGCCGGCGAGCAGATGAAACTATCAATCAACCAACAAACCCGGTTGACGGGGGTCTCGGTCGACGCGATCCAAGCTCATCACTGGTTAATGTAAAGTGGATTAGAACGAATAATTGCTTTGACAATCGTCCTGAACATCTAGATAAGATTGCTGAGCGTATTCGTCGTGAAGAAACCCCGGCTTCATTTGAAGAATTTTGGTCTATTTTGACACAATCACCGAACTAACCTATCATTCCTCTAATCAACGAATTTTAGTTGTAAAGAATAAAAGGGAGTCTTCGGACTCCCTTTTTCTTTTCTGAAAAAGTATAAACGACAAATTTATAAAATTAGCATCTAGTGTTTTTATCTTGCTAAGCATAATTAACAACCAAGATGTATAAATAATTTATCTGTTTTATCTATCGGAGAATATAACATGTCGCTACTTAAAGAAATTCATGGACTAATTAACAGTAAAGTTTTTGAAAGCGCCGATGTAGGCAGCCTTGAGCATCTAAAACAAAGTCTAGCAAAAATAGACACACCATCTGTTGATGATTTTGTTAAGGCAAAAGTAAACAAAGATGAATCTGCTAATGCCAAGATTAAAAAGTTTGAAAATGAAATGTTAAATCTTTGGGATCAAGTAGTACAGCCAGATAAAAACAGAAAAACACCAGCAGCAAGATTATGGTCAAGTATAGAGACATTAACTTCTGATAGAATGGGCATGCCAGGGTATTGGGGCTCAAGTGTGGGCGAACGGGATCATGGTATAGTATTTACTTTGAAAAATGCTCTAAAGATTCCAAGTAGTGAATTAGAAAAAGTATTGGCTGTGGATGATTATAAACTAAGACGTGAGGTAGAATCACTTATAAGAAAACACAATGGAGACAAATATGAGTCCCCGCATGATGCTATAAATGATGCTTTCACGGCAGCCCGCAAAGCCACCGTTGCGAACTAAGCATTATTTTTAAGGATTTCCCAAAATGAAACTTCTACTAGAGTTGCAATCCATAATTAATGAGACCATAGACTTCAAGAAAGAAGCTGCTAAGCACATGAAGGACATGCACGATAAAAATGCAACTCCAGCTGCTAGAGCATACGCGCAAAAGATGCTTCAGAGAGCGCTGGAAGCTTCTAAGATAAAGGATAAAGAAGCGGCAACAAAGCACTACATGGGAGTGGAAGAAGACGCTAATAAAGAAGATTTACCTTTTTCAGTTCTTTTCAAGATGAGAAAGAATGCGCCAAGTATTAGTGTTGCTCATTACAAATCAATAGAAGATGCACAAAGGTTTTTAGATTCCGTAAAAAGCTCTGGCGGTAATGGTATTATTAGGTCTGCTAAAAAGCAAGGTGTGGTGGAAGGATTTAAAGAGCCTACTGATATAGATGGCATTACCAAGCTGTTAAACCATGTATTAGCACATGAGGAAGATTACCCTATGGGTTATGCACGTCGACTAGTCAGTGCATTGGAAAAGGCTGAGAAGAAATCACAACCAGACCTAGAAAGTTATTATAAAGAACTTGGAGATGAATTAACAAGCGGGCGTACGAAAATGCCAACCATGATTGCTAATTTATTCAGCCAAAATAAAGAATTATTTGATATGGCATCTAAGGGCAGGATAACTCCTGAATTAAAAAGAATTGTTGCCGTATGGGGAGAATCTTCTCCATGGGGCGAAAATACTAATACGCATAATCGTGAATGGATAAAAGGTTCTATTGAGAAACTACTTAAAGCTT
>Ga0209229_10000460_pt1 | contig 16482 bp, 18 predicted proteins | sample SanBayMetagenome_FD_187466 | JGI IMG/M metagenome (GOLD analysis project Ga0209229, IMG submission 187466) | Freshwater and sediment microbial communities from dead zone in Sandusky Bay, Ohio, USA (SPAdes) (version 2) | ecosystem: Environmental > Aquatic > Freshwater > Lentic > Sediment... | reverse complement strand
CAACTTTTGCTATAGACTTGTCAGTCTCAAACAGCAGATTAATTATCTTTGCATTTAAATTGGCGTAAGCCTTATTGTCTCGCTCTGTCATTATTTTTTGCCAATGCTCTAGCTACAGTTAGGGTTCTACCCAGGTCAATAATTGACATGTCTGTATTGTCCCAAACTTGTACTGCTAAAGCAGCGCTTAACATTGGGCAATCAAAGATGCACAGGTCGTATTCACCCTTATGTGACTTTATCTCTTCTGTAATAGATTCTATTCTAGAGTAGAAGTCATTATAGGGAACTTGAATAAACAAAGAATCAGGAGAAAAATACTTTCCTATATAATTTTGATTCTGGAAAGATACAACAATAGCTTTTGTATTCTTGAAGTACCAAGAAGTAAAAGTCTTGAATACATCATAGTTATTATTGATGTAAAGCTCCAAGAAAGCTGGATCGTAAAATTCAACACCTTTTATATTAAGGCTTGCTAGCTTATCGATGCTTGAAAGCATTAGATCTTTTTGTACGGCCTTGATGAAATTAGGATCCTTCTTTTGCATACCGTCAGAAAGAAGCTTGACAAAGTTCTTTGGTGGCTTCTTTTCTCCTTTTAGTTCTCCAGTCAAAGTAAAGATTGCTGATCTTGTATATGTTACAAAAGCAAACTTCTCTTTTCTTTCCAACATTAAGGACACTTTTTTAATTGTTTCTACTGCGTTATGTGATTTCATATTCCGAAATTTCCCCAAGTTATAAGAGTTGGATTAGGATCTACTATTGACTCGATATGTTTAATGTTGTGGAACTCGCCTTTATCTAAATTCATATATCTTGTATGCTTTAACTCTTTATCTACATCTCTAGTATAGCCTAGATGTTGCATAACAAGACCTGAATGAACCCAGTAATTTCTTCTTCTTATATCTTCTACGACATAAGTAGGTTCTGAACCACAAGCTAATTTTCTGTCTAAGAATTTTCCACCATTCTTAAATCTAAAAATTCTAGAACTATTATTTGGTGCCCAAAGCTTATCTACTCTGTATTGAGTATCATTCCACATGTGGTAGAAGCGAACGTTTACTACGTCATATGGGGACTGATCAAGAACATGTTTAACGGATACAGTATTTATATCCTTTGCATCATAAAGCATCTCGTCACAGTCAATGGCTATAATCCAGTCACCTTCTTGAGCGTGCTGTTCCAAATTGGACCAAGCTTTTGCTCTTAAGGCCCCTTCGTTAACCGTAAAAAGTGGTTCTTCATTCACATATACGTGTGCATACAATGCAGCTATTTCTGCTGTGTCATCTTCTGAGCAGTCGTCAGTGAAGACTATCTTGTCTACCTGCTGCTTAAGTCTTTCTAGTACTTCTTTTAAGTACTTGGAAGATTCATTTCTTCCAACCATCTGAGCTATTATCATAAAACTCCAAAAATAATGTGGGGCTGAAGGTTAGTCCAGCCCCACAGATTAATAAATTACTCGCCCAACTTTTCGATTTGCTTGCGTGCTTCTACTGAAGAAATACGCTCAATATCAGTTGATTGGAACAAACGCTCACCAGTTACGCCACGACGATTCGAGGCAACTTTCTGTGCTTCTTCTTTGTTCTTAGCCTTTACTAATGTTGTTGTAACAACAGCAAAGTAATTGAATTTGTTCTCTGGCATTTTATTTCCTTTTATTTATTGGATGGATATGTATTGGATATATATTCTACAGCTTCTTCTAGTGTGTCTGCAAGTTTTGTAGCAAGAAATTTAAGATATTTTCTATGCTGCAAATCTTGGTGCGCCCAAACAATTATTGGTTGATTGTTGAAGTGTGCCCAGGTCATTTCGAAGTCTGTACCTATGTATGCTCTATAAAGTAATCTATATTCTACTAAAATAATGTCACAGCTTTTTTGCAAGAAGAGATTTTTATCTACTATTTCTTTTGGTTCAGAGTCTTCCTCCTCAAGAGCATAGTCCATTGGATTGACTGCCTTAAAACCTCTATGATCTAGAAGCGCAGTAGCTTCGTCTCTCCAACTATACTTAAAGTCAGATTGAACATCTTCTATAGCGCCTGATAAAAACACTCTAGTTTGCATTAGCTACCTCTTTAGCTGGCCAATAGTATGGAAGATTAGGATCTTCGTCAAAATATTGGGAATAATATTCATAATCTTTACGCAATAGATTAGACCTATGTGAACGATGAAATTCTTCTAAGCCAAACCATGGTGGCATAACTACTGAATCTATATCTATCTCCTCTAACAGCATGGTGTTTTTGTAACCTCTGCTAATCCACTCTTGAATGGTGTAGTTCTGATAGAGCTGTAGAGCTGATTCATAGCCGGTCCACATAACAGTAACCGGATGATTGCGCCAACCTTTTGTTGGAGTGCGATCAAGTAAGATGTTTAAGACTTGGAAAGTTTCTACTCGTTGCTTTCCAAGTCTACGATAATCTAATACCCGAACTGACTCTTCTAAATCTGCGTATGGTAAAAATGTTTGCATTATGCCTTCTTAAATTCCTCAAAAGTTTTGTCGCCTACGCCAAAGTATTCTCTAGCTAATCCAGCCTTAACAATTTCAGTGTTAAGACATTCTCCAGCTTCGTTCCATACTCTAGCAAGGATTCTACCATACTTCTCGTTCTTATCCAAGATAGTTTCAATCTTTACTTTATTATTAGCTTTCTTAATCCACTGATCAGTAAACTCTTTTGCTGCAAGTCCCATCTTCTTTTCTTCAAGATTTGTGGTACGGCTCTCTGGTGTGTTGACACCATATAGTCTAACGCTCTTTGGTCCAATGTGGACTTCAAAACCAAGATCTATATTAATCTTAAAAGTATCTCCGTCGACTATCTTAACAACTTCTGCGTTATAAAGGTAAACATTAAATTGATCTGACATTTTAATCTCTTTCTATTCCTATAGTATCGCAGGCTTTGCGAAATATTGATTGGCTTGTTTTAAATTGGGCATCAGCATGACTGTAGCCTTCACCTGGTTTTGGTGATGATGCGTGCCAGCTGTGACCGATTGACACGCTACCATCATACACTACATTGTAGCCACGATGACGTGCGAAGTAGGAGCACCAAGTCTCCTCGTAGTAATGAGGCGTTGGTAGGAAAGCTCCTATTGCCTCAGGGTACATCTTTCTATACTCTTCATCATTTGTTAGAGCATCCCAAACTGATCTTCTAATGAAGTAAGCGGAACCAGATACTGTTACGCACGGTACTCGGTCTTTGTATAGCTCGTCTTTTTGATCTGCTTGATTCCAACCTCTGTGCTTTGGTTCTGTGTTTGAACCGACGATCCCAGCATGTCTGATTAGACCATACTCATCTCTCTGCTTAGGACCTAGAATGTGGATGTCAATATTGTCATCAAATATTTTTTGTACGGCGTTGATATCCTCGTTAGTAAACCATACGTCTGAGTTTAAAAGTGCAATGATATCGCCGGTGCCATGAGCTGCCAGTTGATTGCATGCCGCTGAGTAGCCTATGTTCTTATTAAGAAATATTCTATCTATACTATAGTTTGAATCGTTCTCTCTGATCCATTGTATGGTGTCGTCAGAAGAATCATTGTCTGCAATATAGAGCTTCCAATTCTTATTGGATGAATCTAAGCCTTTATGCAGCTCGTCTACTAGTCTTTGTAGCAACGGTCTAGTGTTATAATTGACTACGCAAAGATCTATCACAGTGTGACTTCCTTGGCTGAAACAATCTCAAAAGATTCTTCTGGCGTAAAACCCATTTCCATGAACTCAAAAAAGTCTTTTTTGGCAGATACTGGATCGTCAATACAAAACTCACTTAATCTATTAAGGCATTGCTCTGTAGTGAGTTTATTCTTGCTGACATTATTACTGAATGCGTTTTGTTTTGCCTTGCCAAGCGCAACTCCGATCACAAAGAACCCCGCAAATATAGCTATTGTTTTACCACTCATCATCTTCACCAATGTTTCTACTAATAAATTGATTTTCATTTATAGCTTTTATTGCTTCTTCACTTAGCATAATTAATTTTAGTTTTTCTTTTTCATCTTTTGTTGACGATGATAAGTGTACTAATGCATTTGCTATTTGTAACATTTCTTCTATCGAAGCAACTAAGAACGTTTGTCCAGACTCAAGTTTTACGTTGACCTTTTTCTTTTCGTGGATCTTCTTAGTCATTTGCTTTCTTTTCTTTTATCTCAGCGCTCATAACTTCTTCCTTTGGTACTTGGTACACAGAAAGAGAGTCGTTATCTGGTTCGTATGTAATGAATAATATCTTCTTATCTTCCAAAGAACAACCTTCTGGTGGGGCTGATTCTAAAGCAATTTTTTTAGATGCACATCCGTAAACCTGACTGATGTTTGGATATACGACAATATAATTTAACTTACCTGCGGCCATTAGAGTCCTAAGAGTGAATAAAAAGATGCTGGATATTTTGGTTTGACTAGAGTATACACAGCATTAGCGTACTGTTGTATCTCTAGCTGAGAATATTCTGATAATCTTTGGCTAAGGAAAAGAGCTAGTGATTGCAAGCTGCAAGACCATCTATACACAACGTACATGCCGTATGCAGGGAGAAATAGACGAGCTTGTTCGGGAGCTATGCCATTTTCAAGAGCCATGTTATAAATCGATTCGCATTTATCAACCAATTGCTTAAGCTCTGTTGTTAGCGTGGAGCCAATCCAGGGGCCAGCAAAGCCTGAGGAACCCTGTTTCTTATCCTCTGCAGCAAGACGCCATTCGTCTGGTTCTGGCACATAGAACTCTGGATCCATCGTAATGTATCTTCTAGATGATTCATTCCACGAGTCCATAGTATGATCAGAGCCGACAACATATTTCCAATGCTGTCTTGCCACCATCAATGGTGCTTTAAATTCAAGAGTTACAAACGCATGTCTAAAAGGAGACATGTGGTTTTCTCTTACCAGGAACTCCAATAGCTTTCCATCTTTTAAGGACCACTCTTTTGATTCTTTTGCAAATGATGCTCTTGCGGCATTGACAACGGATAAGTCTGAGCCCATTGAGTCAATGAGTCTTACATATCCGTTATCTAATACCGAAACTAAATCTTCTGTTTCCATACTTCTATTATAGCACCAGAAATATTATTTAGTATTGTCCTTAATGAATTTTATTTCACATGCGTCAGTTGTACAATAACTCTCACCTATGGCATCAGCTGCCATACCAGCATAGACTCCCGAAAGATCTATTGGGAACAAGGCCAGCGTAGCTGCTGTGTATTCCTCTTCTGTAATTTGAGTGTATGGCATCTGCGGATATGTGTCGTTACCACTTGGGAGGAATGACACAGTCTTTAACTGACCATCATACATATGTAGAACAGTACCAACATGCTGTGCTTCTGTGTCTTTATCAAATGATATAGTCACAGATACAGAGTTGTCTGACCAATATCTTTGTGCAGTTGCAGCTAACGACATCTTTTCAAAGATTGTAACATCGCGCTCTGCTCTTGCAGCTTGTGATTTAATTGGAAAGTAAACTACAGAAGTTGTATTCGGTGATTCCGAAGCTGGTTCTACTCTATAGTTAGCCATTCTAAACAACGGAAGCATCGGATCATCGTTAGAGAATCTAATAGTTCTGTTGAAGTACTTGCCACCTGGAGTCCAGTGAACGCCTGGTGATTCGCCAGCAAGAATAGATACGGTTCCAGATGGTTTGACCGTTGTCATCTTAATTGATTCACGAATTCCAAGCCACTCAGAATAAACATTATCATAACGTTGAACCGTTTTGTAGCCTTGATCCATCCATTCACGAAGAGCTGGAACACCCACTGTGTCTGCGAAGTTTGCAACTCCTGACATAGAAGCCCCAATACGACGATTGCGTTGCATGATAGCATTGGTTTCTTCCCAGTGCGTTGGCAACAGGGTTACTGTCTTTGCATAGAGATAAGCAAACTTTAAGGTGCGCTTATAATCCTCTAGGGTCTCATGCCTATTAAGATAGGTCTCTACAAGCGTACAGCACTCGTATGACTCTAGGGATTGCTCTGCGCATGGGTTATACCCTGCTACTCTGTGGTCTTTATTGTTTGGTGGATCAGCTAATCTTCCATACTTGCGTGACATATCCATCCATAAAACACCTGGTTCACCATTAAGGGAAATGCCTTCAACGATGTTGGATAGATCTACGCCAACAGATGTTTCTATTGAGTTGTTGGACATCCAAGCCCAACCTGGATTGTCTTTGTCATAAGAGTTTCTTTCAGGAAATGCTACAGCATTCTTGAGATTGAGGAAGTTGTCATCATCTAAACGGCCAATGAGTAGCTCAGCTGATCTACGGACGTTGCCAGAGACCACACAGACGCCTATGACATTGCCTATGTCCGCAATATCGACACGGGTAAGCTTCTCTCCCTTACGACCGCTAAACATCTTTACAATGTGCTTGTGGAGCTTCTCTAGTGGCTCATGGCCTGCAGCTACACCTCCAAATGTTTTGATTGGTGTGCCAGCTGGTCTTATCGAGGAGTAGTCAAATCTAATTGATTCTTGATCTGGCTTTAGATATGAGTTCAGCAACATAGCCATCGACTCAACCCAACCCTCTCTAGTGTCGGCAATAACCAAAGGTGCACTACCATCAACAATTTTAGGCTCGTAGATTACAAAGTCTTTATCTGCGCCCTTGTCGTCAAATCCTACGCCAACTCCAAGCATCGATGCTTCCATTAAGAAGGCGAATGGTTTTGCTGGGTTAAACTTGTTCATTTCACCAGTGGAAACAAATGCACAATTTTGAAGAGCTGCAGAGTTCTTTTGTACGTTGACAATATTCGTACCCATAGCCCATAATCCACGGCCTGGTGGTGTCCACTTCAAATTAAACAATCTGTCAAAAGCTTCCTTAGCTGAAGCCTGTGCCTTAGCGTCATTCCATGGAAGTCTATTCTTCTTGCAGTGATCTTTTTGTAAGGAGTACATGCCATTAATAACGCGTTCACAAACATCAGACCAAGTTTCTTTAGTCCCATCTTCTTTGAGTCTGGAGTAAGTTCTAAGGAATGTTATTTCTCCTACTGAGTTACCTCCAGCATCTCTGTAGCCAAATGGGGCAAACTTATCTTTGTAACTAGAAATAAAATCATCCGTTAACTTAAATGAGAACATCGATGATATTTTATTGGCCAATGGTACGAGGTCTGGGTTTCCGTTTTCAATTTCTTCTGACATTTTTTCTCCTATTTAATGCTCTTTATATAATTTAAGTTTGTTTTATGTATCTCTGCTTTTTTTATTTTTATAATCTGCTCAGTAGAATATACTTTATGTATTTCTCTTTCTATAAAGTATCCACTTCTCCAATTCAAAACTTTTTCTGTGTTCAGTGCATAATTAGTAAAGACATTACAGATCACCGCACCACCATATATCTTAATTAAGTTCTTCATTTTTGTCACAGCCTCTTCTTTTTTATCTTGACTAGAAAATGATTCCTTATCCAACTTTTCATACAGCCAATTATATGCTTGTCTAGTAAGTGGAGGAATATCTATGTGGTCAAAGACACCCTCTTGCAAGATAAGCGATCTGTTTTTTTCTATCTGTATGTCTGCCTTTAGCACGTCTCTAAAAAGACCAAACCAATCACGTTCATTGAATTGTGGCCAACCACTGACCCAAAACAATAGCACATGTTTCTCATCTGGTATCGCTGATTTGTTAATGACTGGTGACAAACAAGCGCAGGCTATTGACTTCTTTACAAAATCCTTAGCTTTGTCTTCGCCTAACTTCTTCTTTTGAACAACAAACAGTTGATCTATCTTTTCTTTCCAATCAGCCTCACCAAGATATAAGGTTAGATATTTTGCTGCGAGGTCTTTTGTCAAAACATCTGTAGTGACAAATTGTTCCAACGCCTGTATAGACATATCTAATCCTCTTTGATTCTGTTAAAAGTTATAAACTTGCTGTTATAATTAAAATCCCGCCCTGGATAAGGGCGGGAGTTCAATATTTTCATCCTGCTCATTATAGCAGGATAACTATCTAGATGTCTAACTTAGAGTGCTTTTGCCGAAGCAACACCCTTCCATTCTTGGTTCTTATTTCTACCGTAAGCGCTTGTCACGTTAGCTTGACCATAATTTGCGGTGAATACAACTGTGCTTGCTACACCCTGGTACTCATCTGGTCTGAACAAACCAAAAGATGCTGGTGCACCTTGGCCTTCTGTTCTTGGGCCATGTCCGTATCCACTTGCAAATGCATTTGCGGAAGTAACACCATCAAAGAAATAGTTGCTGTACAGAGCGTAGGCATTTACTCTATCAACTGCGTGACCGCCATCAAGGGCTTTTGCAGTGCTGAGACCTCTGTATTCAAATGGTCTGTATCTTGCGCCATCATAGGTCGCCTTACCATCTGGGAATGTTCCAGCCAATGGAGTGGTTGATGCATAGAGGGTAGTTCCATTAAACAACTGCGACAACAGTACGTTGCCTGGGTGGCGTCCAGTTCCCGGGGTATGATCGTTATCCGGAGCTCCTGTTAAGAGTTGGCTGGTGCTATACAGTGGGTAGTACGAATAGGTGCCTGTGCCTTTTGCTTTGCCGGTCATCGAGTAATATGGATTAACCATATTAGCGGTGCTTTGACCCCTAAGTACTGGTCTAGGTCCAACGTAAAAAGTAGCCATTTAATAATCTCCTTGAATTAAACTTATATCTCATATAGTAAAAACAATTATGGATTTTCACCATAATCTTATAGATTATAATCTGCCTCAATTATAAGGTCAGAAAGTACTGGGGCGATCATGTCGTCCAGCATATTCAGGGTCACCTCAACATAGACGTGATCAGAAGTCTGTGGATTAACCAGGCTGTATGTCGGCTGGGAACCAGACAAAACTGGGTAGAATATCCTATAGCCGAATATACTTGAAAGCATTGTTGGTGACACGTTGTATATCTTAGGGGAGATGTTTAAAATGTCTCTGATGGTATTGCCTACTGGGGCATCAAAACGTATGAATGTCTTGCCAGTTGGCAAGTACTTTTCGTACCTAATGTCAACGTCTGAGAGTCCATATGTGTATATGTAGGAGTTATTTTCCTTTATATAGTTTCTCTGTCTCAAGAGTATTCTAACTGCCGTTATGCTTTTGTCTGCCGTGATGAACTGTAGTGGACCAGAATTAACTACTGTATCAGAACCAACTGTTGACCAGCCACCAGGCGCAACCTTGCCTACTGCATCATATTCGTTATTGTAGTAGCCTGGGTTAAAACTTTGGTATGTGTCCTTGTCAGTAAGAGTCGGGGAAACAGCTGTTGTGTATTCCACTCTTACGACGTCTACTCCATTGCTCGGGTACGGAGCCAATGAGACATAGTTAGCTAACGAATTGCCTATGGTGCCAGTAGGTATCTTTATATACAGGTACATGCTAACACCAAATGGGTTGGGCTCAGACAAGATAACATTTCTTCTCCAAACCTTATCTGCCTGGTTGAGAAATGCATACTGTACTGGGGTGGTGTCTATCAAAGCTCCGTTACCATCTCCACCTACTAGGTTGGCATCTATTCTAGTCTCAAGAAAGTCTGGTATTACTTGTCCCTTAGACGAGTTAACAAACTTTATTTTCGAATGTGAAGAACTTGATACCTTAGGAAGGGTTATGGTATTGTAATAATCATTAAATTCAAGCGCCAAAGAAGCTGGGATTGCATAGCTGGTATTGGCAAAAGCTGATAGATTTATCTGGGACTTTGAATGAATGGAAATTTGGTTAGTGTTAATACTTTCCATAACTCTAATTCTATTTTTCAAATCAGATAGGGCTGAGGAAAGGTATATATTTTCCTTGATAACTCTTTCTATTACTTCGGTTATCTTTTTGTCTAAGACTCCATACTTATTGTACAGATAAACCAAGTCGGCATAGTTTTGTTCTGAGCGCTCATTGAAATCCGTGCTTGATAGCGGCCCATGATATTGAACTGGTTTTTTTTCTGTATAAATAAACTCTGACATTTAAATCTCCTATTGTTCTTTTCTCAAAGCTTCTTCAATTAAGTCTAATTTTCTATTTAAAAAACTTATTGTTGAAGCATTCTTCTGAGCTTTGTCAAATGACAAAGAATCATTGTAGTAAGGGGTGGCCATTGATACTTCGTATTCTTGAGATACTGAATTGTAAGAAATCTCCTGGCTGTAAATCGTCATCAACAAATCTTCATTTAAATAGTAATCAGGAGTTGCCTGATTGAGATCATTCCTAGACATGTCTGATAAAGTAGTTATTAAAGCCTCTAACTCAGAAGTTTTATCGTTTAGTCTATGTATATCCATTAAAAGTTGGTCATTGAAAAGATTAAATATACTTGACCTTACAGGACCTTTATAGGGAAGTCTGACCCTAGAAACCAGGGGTTCAAAAGTATTTGTTCTTTTATTACTTTCTGAATACGATATAGCCATGATAATCCTAGTTCTTAAACTTTAAAGTATATGATATTAACGAAGGTGCCGTATACGAATCGTTGCCTCTGAGCAAGTCTGCTCTAACTCTGACCCCATTTGGCTTAGTGGAATCATTTAATAAATAGTATACCTTACTTCCAGTCTTTATTTCTTCTGTTCTTCTATAGACTATTTCTGTATTATTTTCCCAATTTATTATTGAAAATACATTGTCTATATTGGAATATCTATTTCTTAAATCTTCAATCTTAACATATGATAAATAGTTTTTATATATTTCACTATTTGGTATGTCAGCAAGGGACATCCCTTCCATTAGGGAGATCGATCCATTAAAGGTTGTTTCTACTCCAGAAGTATCATTAGTTGATTTATTTATAATCATAACAATAGAGTTTTGTCCAGCCTTAAGGTTCCAGGTAAGTGACGAAGTCAACACGCCTGGGGAAAGTGAACCACTACCAGTCAGCTCAACCCCATTTAGATAAATATTTATATCCCAATATTGGGCAGACAATGACTTGACAAAGTTTTTAGTTAAAACTAATGATTCATCTAGAAATATATTTGTGGTTAGATATATGCTGCCGTAGGCAACATTTTGTGCCTGATAAAATACTTCACTATTGTTTACGCTGTATGAAACTTTTGTTGGAATAATATCTTTTCTAGCTCCAGACAAAACTTGTTGCCATGCAGTTCTATCCAATGAAGTACCACTGACTATGGATGCTGAAATTTGATCTCTATCTACATTTTCTAACATGTATACTTCGTATGGTTTAATGTCTTTTTGGAATTTTGCTAATCTATACAAATTAAAACCTATATTTGCAGGATCGTTTGCGTAGAAATAGTTTAGTATAGGGTTTTGATAGGTTGTTGTTCTTGGTATTTTAACCATTTCGGTCATAGATGATTCTAAAGAAGTCCCAGTTTGGTTTACAATCGTCGCTTCTTTTCTTGAAACCCCACCAAATTTAACCACACTATTATTGCTAGCATTTTTTAAGGATGCTGGAGATATAGCTATCCAACTAAAATCACTTACAGAATTTGTAGTTCCGTCGTCTGCTGCAATATAATAATTTATGGCGGATCCGGCCGGCACCTGTTGCACTGTATCAAAAGATACTTCATCAATAGCTAAGTTAGGATTCTGCAGCGTAGGCATTGTTATTCTTTGGCTAACAAACATTGCCGAGGCATCGTAGTATGGGGCTGTAATTATTAATTCGTCTATTGTAAAATTATACATATACTTTACTGTATCATTAAAATTATTAGTGTAGTCTGGCTCAACTTTGGTTAAATATAGTTCTACTGCTGATGCAGAGGTTGTCCCAAAGCTAAATGAAAAGTTATCATAGTCACCAGAACTATCTTTGGAGAAGAATAAAGACTTGCTTCTGTCAGTTGAATTAACTATTAGTGCAGAAACTTCCAATGGCTTTTGCGAATTAATCTTACCCTCTACTAAAGATATCCCTGAAGCTGTTGATCCACTTACTGTGATAGGAATAATTATCTTCAAAGTGCATACACCGATTGTTGGTGACTCATAAGAGTATTCCCAATCGTAGTTGTTTAAGCCATTAAATACATTAGTAAAATCAATACTTGATTCACTCTTAATCAATTTCCCGTCAACGTATAACTCCATACTTGCATTGCTGGTCTTGTTTAGTATGTTGCCAACATAGTTAAACAATCCTGAAGTTATTTTTGGCAAAGTTAACTTTCTTGCAGTTGTATCAACAACAGCTGTTGTGTTGTTCAAGTCTGTTAGATTGGTATTGTTAAATGCGTTTGTATGGCTAAAGTAATAACCATTTGTATTATTGATTGCGAATAGATAATCGTCAACAGTTTTTTCTAATTCAGCTCTTTTTGCTTTTAGGCTATCCATTCTGAACTTAAAAGCTGAAGTAACTGCATAAAGTTGCTCTATTTCTTCATAAAAAGAATCATATAAAACATCCACATTGTAAGCTGTATGGGCTAATATTCTGTTTATTTTTTCATGATCAATAATAGCTGAAGAATTCAAGTCTTGATAAGGAACGGGTATTGGGAGACCTGGTCTAAACCTAGAGAAATACCTGCCATATATCGAAGATATTTCATTTGCGCTGGGTTCAGATCCTAAAGAGTAATATATCTTATATATTGTATCTAAAAATCTTTGCTTTTGTATATTTTCTATAGTCATATTATCTAGTCCTAATTCCAAGTTTATAGTAGTAAACTATAGGTGTATTGTTTAAGGATCTGTCCTTTTGCATTATTATTTTTACTATTACGGTGTTGATTGGGTTCGGCACTTCGGGCTCATTGAAGTATGCTATTTGTGGTAGTGTGTTGTCATTGTTTAAGTTCTGGTTAAACGCTAGTATTTCTGGAATTCCTGAAAAATTTCTTTCAACTGGAGAAATTTGTATCCATTTTAAACCACCATCAACACTTACATAATATTTGATATATGATTTTCCAGAATCTGATTGTGGAGTTTCATCTGCAGCTTCAAGGCTCATCATGTCTAACTGACCCTGAATGAAGAATGGCTTTGAAATAATCTCAGCTGTATCTTGGAAAGTTTCTTTTCCAAAAGATATATCCCTAATGCCTATGCTTGCTCTTTGGGCTTTCAAATATTCAAAATTTCTCTTTAGATTTAAAACAATCTTTTCAGTTTTATTTACCATATCCGAATATGTTTCTATGGCCATATTACTAGTTGTTGGATTGTCTATGACCTTGTAACAAGAGCCAAAATTTTGCTCTATGTCTGTGGAAGCTATTGTGCCAGAAAGACTTGTTGTCACAGAGAATTGTACAGAGCTTGGTGTAGCCGACACTGTAAAGATACCGTATATATCAATGCTACCCCATCTATCTTTGATGTAAACTTTATCACCAATGTTTAAACTATGATTTGCCAAAGTTGTTATTGTTGCAGTTCCTGTGACTGCAGATATGGTTTTCATTTTAATTTTAAGGTTAGGCATTGGGTTGACCTGAGCACCATCCACTAGCACACATGCGGCTGGTATAACGCTTTGTGTTATCCTAGACAACGTTGCGTCGAGTCCCTCTTTCGTGGGGAATACAGGTGCGAATTGTTTTGTGGTAAACAAGTCAGCACCTGTTTCTGGATCTCGTTTACTCCAGTAATACGTATTACTTCCGGAAGTGATCTTCAGTTGATACTTTGTTTGGCCAGCTACTTGGGTTGCGTAATTAACTGCTACCTGCTTAAGGCCAGATGAGCTTGATTTAAATTCTTCTGGCTTATTTATATTTGGGATTAGAGCATTCTTATCCCAGGCTATTGTTTGGTTTTTGCTTGAAAGGATGGCCTCTGGCTCAAATCTGACTTGATTATTCCACTTAGTATCTTTTCCTATTTCGTATGGAGTCCAATAAGCGTGTTTTATAGTTGTATCATTAAACTGAGACTGTTCAAAAGTGATATAAATTTTGTTTACTTTTCTTTCATCAAACCTAAAAACACCTTTGTTATAAAAAAACTGTTTATAATTATCTATATTTTTAGTTGAAACATCAGAAGCTATATAAACTGGCCCATTATTGATTAGCTCATATGTAATATTTTTAGTTTCATCATATAATTTGATAGAAGTAACTTTAATATTTTTAATCAAGGCATTTGTGCCTTCAATATCATAACCAAAAAATGGAACTATAGATATATGATTAATGTAGTCGCCAGTTTTAGACTGTGATGTAAACTGCAATGTTAACCTAAGTGGTTTAGTCACATCAAATTTAGCCCAGTTGATGTACTTTATTCCATCAAAGTACTCAAATTCATATGAAGGTTTGGATTTGCCACTTGAGGATAAGCCTTCAGCTAAAACATTTATTGCTTCGTATTCAAAATAGGTAGCTGGGCTGCCATCCACAATAGCAGATTCAGTTGATCTCAATAAAGCTGAATCTTTTTCATATAAGAATGCATTTGTATCTGCGTCTCTATGATACAGGAAGTGATTGCCCTTTAGCCCATTGGAGTACGACACAAAAGATACATCTTTATTTACAGAATCGTTGTAGTTTTGGTTAATTGTAGCTGGACTACTGTTCCATTTTTTAGAATAACTTTTTGCCAGAGTCGCATAACCATCAGTTATATCTGGGACTAGTCCGGTTCTAATAGCCCTAGAATCAACGTATGACAAGTCAGTGAAAGAATCTCCAAGGTAAGTTATGTCAACAGAAGAACTTCCTGAGTACATCTCTAATACATTTATTTTAGATTTTATTCTTGATATGAAATTTTTTTCAGCCTCTATTTGATTAGAGAATATATTAAAAGTATTTATATAATTTGCAGATACTGAATCAAGTTGGTTTGTTACCATATTTAAATCTTTGCTTATTGCAGAAATCATTTGATTAAATACAGAAGATGTCGGGGCGTCTCCTTTGTTCAGGAGATGGAGGTCTGTTGAAGATCCTCCTATTCTATTATGTATATCAAATAATAATTCTTGATATGCTTTATCAAAATCTTTTGGAGATATGTTTTTTTCTTGCATATAGTCATTGATAAATTTTTGTACCTTGGCTATTATTTGAGAATAAACTAGAGTGTCTGTTGATAGTTGTGCCATAATAAACCTTACATTATAATATTTTTATATTTGTTATCGTACTTTGTAAAATTATTTACAATTACGTTGTCTTTGTCCATTGAAAATTTAAACAATAGTCTATCAATAGAATAGTTTTCAAAATTTAGAATAAGATTTCTCATTATAATTCTATACCTAAAAATATCAGCAACATACTGATACAGGACTCTAAAGGGTTTATTTATTTTTTGGTTAAAAATTACCGTTTTGCCGTCGTGCATATATAAGATTGTTGAAGTGTCATAGAAACTTTCTGGTCTATAATCGTCTAGTAAATAATTTGTTAAATTTATTGCACTAGTTCCATCTTCGAAAAGAATTTTTAATGGAGAATATGATGAGTAATCAAAGTTGCCAGAAGAACTTCTACTAGTAGTAATGGTCCCATTTATTTCCGAATAAGTGGCATTAATAAATTTAGTTCTATCTACATAAGGACTGTGCGAAATAACTACTGAATTATTTACCTCTGTAGACTCAAATCTTTCACCGTTAAAACCATTGCTACTTGAAGTGATCAGCACTGGGTTGGACATCGATTTTGAGAAAAGCTGTATTTCTTTGTGTAAATCAATATTTGCTGGAGTATAAGAAACAAAATATGTTCTATTGGAATGATAATCAAGTATTGTTATTTGCTTACCGTTAATTGTATAGGTGGAATAATCTCTTCTTACTTGGTTTTCATATAGAATAACTGACTCTTGGTTTGGTAAAAATCTTAATGCAGCGACTCCAGAACTGTCCGGTATCAGCAATTCGCTCCTTATTGAATTATCGTTAAATGGGATTATGGGCATCCAGTCTTCTTCTAGGACAGGATTATCCTTAATGGATACGCTGAATTCAACTGAAGTAGAATCAGATGCTGGGCCGCTCCCCTTCCTTGAAAGCTCATTAAAATACTCAGCCAAGAGTTTTACTCTAAGTGGCAGTCCTCCAGTTGGAATTTTCTTACTCATAAAAACAGATCTATTCCCGACTGTAACGACTTGAGTTGAAAATTCATTTTCGTTTACAGCAAAAATGCTAATGCTCTTAAGCGAAAACATATACTCATACAAACCCAGCTCTTCAATATTCCCTAAAAGTTTCACAGCATCTTCTTGATTAAACGCACTTGGTTTTTCTTCTAAAAATTGAAGATTATTTTCTATATTATTAGAGTCATTAAGTGGCACCATGCCGCCAGATCTATAGGAGGAAACACTTTTGGTAGATTGTCTTAAGTTTGATTCTATGTATGTGCTGCTGGTTAACGCTCTCATTTTTGATCCAATAGAATGAGAAATAATAGAAAAAACTATATTAGATAATA
>Ga0209229_10000458_pt1 | contig 16488 bp, 18 predicted proteins | sample SanBayMetagenome_FD_187466 | JGI IMG/M metagenome (GOLD analysis project Ga0209229, IMG submission 187466) | Freshwater and sediment microbial communities from dead zone in Sandusky Bay, Ohio, USA (SPAdes) (version 2) | ecosystem: Environmental > Aquatic > Freshwater > Lentic > Sediment... | reverse complement strand
CCTGAGCGGGCTGGAAGTCGCCGGCATCCCCACCATGGGGATGTCCGGTCTTCCTCTGACCACCGGCAACGTCTACTTCGTCGACTACGTCAACGGAAGCGACGGCAACACCGGATCGGCGGACAGCCCCCTCCAGACGCTCTACGGAGCGCAGTACAAGATGACGGCCGGCCAGAACGACGTGGCCGTGATCGTCAGCGACGGCACGACAGCCTCCACCCAGCGCCTGTCGCTGGCAAACGCGCAGGTTCTGACGCCGGCGGCTACCGCCGGCACGCTCGTCTGGGCGAAGGACGCGTGCCACATCGTTGGCATGTGCGCCCCGACCATGGTCAGCCAGCGCGCGCGCATCGCCCCTCCGTCGGGAACCTACACGATGGCGACCTTCGGGTCGGGCAACTTCGTGACGGTATCGGCCTCGGGCTGCATCTTCGCGAACTTCTCGGTGTACAACGGTTTCTCGACCGGCGGCGCCAGCCAGATCGCGTGGACCGACAGCGGCGGCCGCAACTATTACTCGAACGTCCACCTCGGCGGTGCGGGTGACGCGGCTTCGGCGCAGGCGACCACCAGCCGTTCGCTGCTGATCAGCGGCACCGGCGAGCACACCTTCGACGGCTGCGAACTCGGCCTCGATACCGTGGCGCGCACGGTGGCGAATGCCACCCTGCAGTTCTCGGGCGGCACCACGCGGAACACGTTCAGGGAGTGCAACTTCGTCTTCCAGACGAGCGCCACGACGCCTCTGGGCATCATCGTGGCGGCCGCTGCCGGCATCGACCGCTGGCAGAAGTTCGACCGCTGCACGTTCATCAACAACGTGGCCTCCACCTCGACGACCATGAGCGCCCTCGCGACGCTCCCGGCCTCGGCTGGCGGCCTGCTGCTGATGAAGGATTGCACCCTCGTCGGCATCACCGAATTCGGCAGCGACGCCAATTCGCTGGCGCAGATCTACGTCGATGGTGCCGCCCCCACGGCCGCCACCACCGGCATCGCCGTCAACCCGTCGTGATGGAGTAGGCCATGAAGGCACGTCATCGTAAGAGCGGCGGCGTAGTGACCGCCGACGTCAACCCGCCGTCGCGCACCGCCGACGCCGAACCGATCCTGTCGGCGGCCCGGGAGCGCAAGCGCGGGGGCAAGACCGTCAAGATGTCCGGCAAAACAGCCGCCATGCATGCCGGGCGCAAGCCGCGCAAGAGCGGCGGCCGAGCGGGTTCCAACATGAACCCGCTCTCCTCTGCGGCCTCGGGCACTCCGCCCACGGGCCATAAGGTCAAGGGCTGCTGATGCCGATGGCGGGGGCCTCGGCCCCCGCCTCTTTTTCCGAGGGACACATGGCCCGTAACCCGGCATGGCAGCGTCGCGAAGGCAAGGATCCGTCGGGCGGCTTGAACGCCACCGGCCGGGCGTCTCTGCGCGCCATCGGCTACAACATCAAGCCTCCCGTCACCGCGGAGCAGGCCAAGAGCAGCCCGGCGTCCGCCGCGCGCCGCGACAGCTTCCGCTCCCGCATGTGCGGGATGAAGGAGAAGCTGACGTCCCCCAAAACCGCCCACGATCCGAACAGCCGCATCAACCTTGCGCTGAAGAAGTGGGATGTGAAGTGCTAGGAGCCCTGTAGATGCGCCCGATTACTGTCACCGCAGGTCCGCTGGCGTCCGCCGATGCCGACGGCATCGCGCAGGCCCAGAACCCCGCCGCCACCTTCACGCTGAACGGCGCCCTCGTCTCGGGCGGCGTAGCCCAGCTGGGAGCCCCCCGGCGCGTTCTGATCACCACGACCGCCAACGAGACGGGCGTCACCTTCACGGTGACGGGGACGAACAAGGCCGGCGACGTGCTCAGCGAGGCCGTGACCGGCGTCAACAACACGTCGACCTACACTGACCTCGACTTCTACACGGTCACCTCCGTCACCAACAGCGCGGCGCTGGCGGGCAACGTCACCATCGGCACCAACGGCATCGGCGGCTCACCGTGGGTTATGCTGGACCCGTGGGCACTTCCAGCCGTTGCTGTTCAGATTAACGTCAACGGGACGGTCAACTACACCCTTCAGCAGTCGCTGGATGACCCCAACGACCCGACGAACCCCACAACCGCGGCCAGCATGACATGGATTGACAGCGCCGACACCGCTGTCGTCGGGGCTACCACGGCGCAACAGACTAACTACGCTTTCACGCCCCGCTATGTTCGTGTTCTGCTGAATAGCGGCGGGGGTTCCGCGACGGCAACTATTATCCAGTCGGGGAGCGTGAGCCTGTGAGCGGGCTATCTCTTTCCGGCAGCGGCCTAACAATCACGCAGGCCGGCGGCGGCGGCGGTGATATTACTATCGGCACGAGCCCCATCGTCAACGGCACGACCGGGCGCATTCTGTACGATAACGCCGGGGTCGTTGGAGAACTGCCTGCGCCGACGGGGGCCATAGTCGGAACAACCGACACGCAAACGCTGTCAGCTAAGAGAATCGACCCGCGCGTATCGTCTACGGCGTCGGCGTCTTCAGTCACGCCAAGCATCGCAACGGCTGATGTTTACGTGTTTACGGCGTTGGCCGCTGGGCTCACTATAAATGCGGCAACCGGCGGAACCCCTCTCAACGGCGACAAACTTCTATTTCGGCTCAAAGATGACGGCACGCCACGACTTCTGACTTGGACCGTAACAGGCTCCGGGTCATTCAGGGCCATCGGCGTAACCCTCCCGACTACGACTACCGCAAGCAAAGTGACTTACGTTGGATGCGTCTACAATTCAGACGAATCCTTTTGGGATGTCGTCGCGGTAACCACGCAGGCGTAGCATGATCAAAATTGAGTTTGAATACTCTACTGCATACGGGATTTTTAGAGACGCTTTACACTTGCCTGAAAACCACGACATGACCGACGCCGCAATAAACGCTTTCAAGGAGCAGCGCCGCGATAACTGGATTGCAATTGTAAGCGCGCCGTTACCGGAGGACCTTTAATGGCCAACAGGTACTGGGTAGGCGGCAGCGGAACATGGAATACAACATCGACCACTAACTGGTCCGACACGTCTGGTGGAAGTAGCGGCTTCTCTGTCCCCACCGTTGCCGACAATGTGTTCTTTGATCAGGCAGGCACCTACACCGTCACGATGACGGGCGCGTTGGCGGGCCTCGACATCACCGTATCCGCCGGAACGGTGACGTTCGCCACAGGCACATCCCCAACGCTAAATATTCGTGGGTCAATGTTGCTGGCAGCCGGGACAATCTGGTCCAGCACTGGCGCGATAACTTTTTCATCGACCACCACCGGAAAAACAGTAACTACAAATGGCGTGACTATAAATGCCGCGATAACATTCAACGGTGTTGGCGGCGAGTGGACCCTCGGCAGTGCGCTGACAGTTGGAGGAGCGGTAACGTCGGCGCTTTCAGCGGGCACGTTCGATACCGGAAACTACAACCTGACACTCGCCACGGGGCTGTTTCAACTTACCGGCTCGTCAGCAAAAACCCTGAATTTGGGTTCCAGCACGATATCTACGTTTGGGTATACCGATAACTCTACCGGAACGACAACGATTAACGCAGGCACGTCAGTATTGAATATTAGCTCAACCAGTGCCGCAAATTTCAACAGCAAAACTTATTACGATGTGAATATTACTACCGCCTCCGGCGCGCCCACCATGTCTAATCTAGGCACGTTCAGAAATCTGTCGTTTACGTCCGCAACTTTTAATTTTCGGACGTTGACTGTGTCTTCCCCTTCGGGGGCTACGGTCACGGGCACTCTTTCAATATCCACAGGTGCGTCACTCGCCAACCGGTCTTTCCTGCGTTCGGCTACGGTAGGCACCGCAGTAACGCTCACATGCAACGCTTTTTCCGGTGATAATGTTGATTTCCGCGATATTACGATTGCAGGCTCAGCAGCGCCTATTTCGGGGAGCAGCCTTGGCGACTGCAAAGGTAATTCAGGCGTTACATTTACCGCGCCGAAGACGGTGTATTGGAATTTGGCTGCGGGCGGTTTGTGGACAGCGACAGCGTGGGCGTTGACCTCCATCGGGACACCTTCCGCCGATAACTTCCCGCTTCCCCAAGATACCTGCATCTTCAGCACAACGGGTCTGAATGACGGCGCGACGGTGACGTTCAATTCCGACACACCGCCGTATGTCGGAACGCTGGACATGTCGGCGCGGGTCGCGGCCATCTCCGACATGATTCTCTCCATATCGCCAGGTTCTTCTTTTCCTGATTTTGGTGTGCAAATATATGGCAACCTGATATTTGGCACCGGCTGCTCGTTCACCGGCACCGCGTTTCGCCAGAGTTTTGGTTTTTATGGCCGAACAACTCAGTTGTTTACGTCTGCGGGAATTACTTCAACTGCAGGCGTGCTGGTAAACGCGCCCTCTACCATTGTTGAACTGCAAGACAATTTTACCTGTTCTAAGGCGTCTAACGATGGGGTGGCGGTAGTTCGGGGCACGTTTGACGCGAACGGCTTCAACGTCACGCTGACGAGCGCGACGGGGGGCGTCCGAGCCGATTCCGGCACAGCCACACGCGCAATCGTCATCGGGTCCGGCACATGGACAATCAGCGGCACCGCGCCGTGGACTGTGACCTCCTCCGGAATGACCACCACCGGCACAGGCACTATCGCGCTAAACTCTGCATCGTCCAAAACTTTTGCCGGGGGCGGCGGCAACTACAGCGGGATAACGGTAGACAATGCGGGGGCCGGTGCGCTTGTCGTTACCGGAAGCAACACGTTCGGGACGCTCTCCAATTCCGTTCAACCGACTACGTTTTCGTTTACTGCGGGCACGACGCAGACCATCGCCAACTGGAGTGTGAGCGGAACGGCGGGAAATCTGGTTACAGTACAAAGCGTCACCGCCGCGTCTCACACACTGTTCAAGAGCACAGGACTTGTCAGTGCTGACTACCTGACTATTAGCAGGAGTACCGCCATAAGCAGCGGCGGTACATGGTATGCTGGTGCTAACAGCACTGACGGCGGTAATAATTCTGGTTGGGTGTTCACGGCCCCCCCGGCGGGAACTTCCGACGGTAACTTCCTCATGTTGTTGTAGGAGAGGAATACCCGATGACCACAAGCGGCACCTACACGTTTGACCCCTCTCTCGGCGAGCTGACGCTCTACGCCTTCAACCTCTGCCAGATCAGGCCGACGTCGCTCGTGCAGGAGCACATGCAGAGCGCCCGCATGGCTACGAACATGATGCTGGCGACGTGGTCGAACCAAGGCGTCAACCTGTGGGCCGTCGACCTCGTCACGACCCCCGTGACGCAGGGCGTCTCGACGTATGCCGTCGACGCCAACACGGTCATGATCCTCGACGCCTACATGGTGACGACAGGCGGCGGGTCGAACACCGACCGTATCATCATGCCCGTCAGCCGCACGGAGTACGCCTCGTACCCGAACAAGGCGCAGCAGGGCTTCCCCACGTCTTTCTGGTTCGACCGTCTCATCAGCCCGACGGTCACGCTCTGGCCGGTGCCGGACGGTTCCAGCACGTCGACGCTCAAGTATTACCGCGTGCGCCGGCTGCAGGACTCGGAGTTCTCAAGCGGGCAGACCGTCGAGATCCCGTACCTGTGGCTCGAAGCCTTCGCTGACGGCCTCGCCTACCGGCTCGCCAAGGTGTGGAACCCGCAGATCGCCGTGGGTCTCAAGGCCATCGCCGACGAGACGTACAAGATCGCGGCGGACCAGAACATTGAAACCGCGCAGCAATTCATATCGCCGCAGCTTGCCGGCTACTACCGGCCGTGAGGTGAACAATGGGATACGCATCACGGTCAGGTAGAGCGAGGACCAGCCCCTCAAACCCGCAAGCCCACGCGATCTGTGACCGCTGCGGCTTCCGCTACAATAACGTCGCCCTCGCGTTCCAGTTCGACTGGCGCGGCGCGACGCTGCAAAACACGCGCGTCCTCGTCTGCCGCAAGTGCAATGACGATCAGCAGCAGCAGCTGCGCTCCATCGTGATCCCTGCGGATCCGGTGCCGATCCAGAACCCCCGTGTTCAGGACTTCGTCGCCGCGTCCACGACGCAGCGCACGACCAGCGGGCAGGACACGGTCGATTTCTGGACCGGCATCCCGATCCCCGGCAACGACGGGCGCATCACGCAGAACGACGGCACCCGCGTCACGCAGCAGACGGGCGCCGCCCCGGGAAGCCTCAACGAGCAGCCGGGCACCGACCCCAACGCACCGGGCAATGATGACCCGGGGCTGCCCTACAACAACACCGACGTTCCAGAGACAGGCCCGCTGACATGAGCAACATCCAGATCCCGAACCTTCCCCCCGCCATTGCCCTGACCGGCACCGAACAGCTTGAAGCTGTGCAGGCGGGCACGTCGGTCAGGGTCACGGTCAGCCAGCTCGAAAGCTACTTCCTCACCAACACTATGGTCGTTGGCGAGACCCCCGTCCTTGGGGGCGCCGACGGCAATATCCTTTACGACGCGAACGGGCTGCTCGGTGAGCTGGGCACGACCGGAAGCGGCGACGTGGTGCTGAACACGAACCCGACGCTGGTGAGCCCCGCGCTGGGCACGCCCTCCAGCGTCGACCTGTCCAACGCCATCAACTTGCCGCTGACGACAGGCGTGACCGGCGTGCTGCCCATCGCCAACGGCGGCACGGCAGCCATCACCTCGCAGGCGGCCTCGGAAAGCCTGTCCACGTCTTTTGTCGTCGCCAATCTGGCCGCCCTGAAGGCGCTCACGTCGCGACCGCCGTCGGTCGTCATGAGCGGCTACGCGGCGCTGAACGACGGCGGCGGGGGTGACTGGTACTGGTCGGCAGGGGACACGACTACGCCGGACGACATACTGGTCGTGCAGCCGACGGCAGGCGCCGCCGGCCGCTACATCCGCGTCTACACAGATTTCGTAAGCACCCTGTGGGCGGGGGCGGTCGCCGACGCCGTATTCGACACGGCGACGGGCGCTTGGACGGGAACGGACAACACGACGGCGTTCCGCAACACCTTCCTAACCGCAGTAGCGAACGGCAAGAACTGGTACTGCCCTGCCGGCAACTACATCATCACCGGCACCGTGTGTCTTGGTAATGAGACGCCGTCGAATATGGAGTTCTACGGTGATGGCGACAAGACCGTCATCATCCCCAAGACCGATGGACAGGTCGGCACTTTCTCTCCTTTCGTCCTCGGCCAAACGCAAATCAATGCAAACGGCGTCACGACGGGCAGCCCGACGTACTACCTGCCCTCATTCGTTACCTCTGGCAGCAACCTTCTCCCCATCAGCACGACGTCCGGGCTGACCGTGGGCGTCTGGGCGCAGATGATGGACCTGACGCAGCCGATCCTGAACTTCTCGGACGGCGGCAACGACGGTATCGGGACTGCGAAAGTCTTTCTCGGGCAGGCTGTCAAGATCATCGGCCTCGATGACGGTACGGGCGACAACTTCGACATCGTCTACGGCACGTACGCTAACGCCACGGGTGAGACGTTCATCCGCGTGACGACGCCGACGACGTTCGCGAACGGCTCAACGATTGACCTGTCAGGCCTGACTGGCACAGGTGCGCTTGCGACCCTTGAAGCATCTTCGTGGACGACGTACGCCACGACCTCGAGCGGCCCCGGCACAAAGGACATCTACTTCACGGCTACGGCTGGTCTTGGTGCCATTACGATCACGGGAGGCACCGTCACGTGGGCAGGCGACGGCACCCAGCGTATCGTCATCAGTCCCGCCACCGAGTTCAACTATGCGGGCACCACGACCAGCCCCGGCACCAACGCGACATGCTTCCGCACCTACCGGACAGAGGTTGCCAACGTCTCCTTCCGTGACATGCGTTTCTCGTTCGACCGCACGGCACCGCCGACAAACTCACAGGCCGTCGTGAACGTGTCGCGTCTCCATAATACGCTGCTCGCGAGGCTGACGTTCGAGTGGCCCGCACGGTCGATCACCGCCAACGGCTCGATAAACGGCATCATCAGCCAGTGTAACTTCTTGAACGGCGACGGCTTCACCTACTGCGTCGTGTTGGACGACGGCGCGAGCGGCTGGCGCATCTCTGACTGCTATGCGCGCGGTGGTCGTCACTTCACGCAGGGCGGCCTGACCGCGCAGTATTTCATGGCGTCTTGCCATGTGCGGGTCGAGAACAGCCAGTTCTCGAATTTCTATCTGGCCCCCTTGACGTGTCACGGCTACGCACGCGACTGGATTTTCGAGAACAACGAGATTTGGGGCGGCACGACGGATACCCGCAGCAGTGGCCTGATCTTGCGCGGCCTGCGGATCACGTCGCGTAACAACCGCATCACCGGCTGCGACATCGGTGTCGTTATCTCGCCAAACCAAGGCTGCATCCTCGACGGCGGCGAGATCATCAACTGCAACACGGGCGTGTCCATCTCCCGCGCGCTTGAGGTTCAGGTCCGTAACTACCCCTTCATCCAAGGGTCGAGGGACGCGCACATCTACGTGTACCCCTACGAGTATCTTCGCCCCACGTCACCGTTTCCCGGCATCAATATCACGGCGAGGGTAGCTCCAACCCGCTACGTGTACTTCATCGACAGCGGCACCTACGACAACGCGACGGGCCTCGTCACGTTGACGATGACGCAGCCCTTCATCTTCAACGCTTTCGTTTTGACCGTAACCGGCATGGCGGACAACGGCTCAGGCCTGATCCGCGTCACGGTGGCCGACGTGGAGACTTTGGTGACGGGCCAACCTGTCACCATCACCGGGACGCTCGGGACGACTGAAGCAAACGGCTCGTGGTGGGTCACCCGGATTTCCGATACGGAGTTCGATCTTGACGGCTCGGCGTTTGCCAATGCTTGGGTCTCGGGCGGCTCCTGCGCCAGCACGGCGACCGTGCTGCTCGACCAGCTTACGGGAACCGGCGGGCCCAACGTCTTCAACGGCTACCAGACGGCAGCGACTGGCGGGACGGGCGACACCATCTTCACCTTCACCGCAGCGTCCGGCCTTGGCGCGATCACAATAAACACAGGTACGGTGACGTTCCTCCAGACGCCGTACAAGGGCGACGTCATGTGGTTGGCGTATACCGCAGGCGCTGTTCCGCCTATGGCCGACACGACGCGCATCGACATTATCTCCGACGCTCGCGCGCCGATCTTCACGACGTGGGAAGACGATGGCGTCACGCCCTTGGGCTTCCCGTTCCCCAGTGAGTTTTCGACGGGTGTTACGACCAAGACCGCAGGCTGGACCGTGGTGCCGTACCTCGCTGCGTCCTACCTGATGAACAGCGCGCCGGGTCCCGTCGTAACGGCTACCGGCATGGCAAACAATGGGGGCGGCTTGATCCGCGTCACGGTAGCCTCAGTGGGCGCGCTGGTGACCGGCGACACCATCACCATCAGCGGCACCGTCGGGACGGTCGAAGCCAACGGCACGTGGGTCGTCACCAAGATTTCCGCGACACAGTTCGATCTCGTTGCGTCGGCGTTCGTGAATGTCTGGGTGTCTGGCGGCTCCTACACCTCTCCTGCTCCCGTCCGCGCGACGCTTCCCGCGAGCGCGGACGTGGAGGGCATGCGCGTCAGCTTCAAGAAGACCAATACTGGCGGAGGCGTAGCGGACATTCTGCCCGACGGGTCCGACACCATCGAGGGCGCGGCGGCGGCCTACGTGCTCGCCGACCTCGAAGGCATCGCGCTGGTCTGCAACGGTAGCGGCTGGTGGATCGTACCGGCGTGATCCCTATGGCCTTACCTAGGAACGTAAAATGAAAGATTGGCTGGAAAAGAACTGGGACTATCTTTCAGTTGCGTTGTTCCTCGCGCTCGTCACGTCCACAGTGATCGGCCTGCGGCGCGGCACGAACGGCTGCTACCCTGTAACGGTGCTCTAACATGGTAGGCAAAACGAAACTTCCCGTGAGGATCTCATGAGCACGAACCGGAAAACCTTCTTCGACGGCATCCGCCCGGACCTGTTCGGCGGCACGCTTACGCAGGATCAGGTCAATGGCATCGACGCCATCCTCGACGAGTGGGAGGTGCGCAAGCTGACGGACCTGCGCTGGCTGGCCTACATGCTCGCCACGACCTACCACGAGACGAACATGACGATGCAGCCGGTTCGCGAAGCCTACTGGCTATCGGAAGAGTGGCGGCGCAAGAACCTGCGCTACTACCCATGGTACGGCCGCGGCTACGTGCAGCTCACATGGGAAGAAAACTACAAGAAGATGGGCTCCCTGCTCGGCGTCGACCTGCTGGATAACCTCGACCTCGCCATGGACCCACGCATCGCCGCCGCCATCATGTTCGAGGGCATGATGGCAGGGGACTTCACCGGCAAGTGTCTCAAGAACTATTTCAACGACACGACGGACGACCCGGTCAACGCCCGGCGGATCATCAACGGCACCGACAAGGCCGAGCTGATCGCCGGGTATCACCGTGGGTTCCTGAGTGATCTCCAATACGCGCGCGGGGGGACCGTCTGATGCCTTTCCTCCCTCTCCTGCTCGGCCTCGCGCCGACCGTCGCCAGCTGGATCATGGGCGACAAGACTGGCGCCGCGGTGTCGAAGATCACGGGCATCGCCCAAGACCTTTTGGGAACCTCCGACGCTGCCGGCATCGAGAGGGCCATCGCTGCGGACCCCAACCTTGCCCTGCAGTTCAAGATGGCGGTCATGCAGGCCGAGGCCGACGCCCGCCGACAGGAATTCGACACCCTGCAGGCGCAGCTCGCGGACGTGCAGAGCGCCCGCAGCCAGACGGTAAAGCTCGCCGAGGCTGGCTCAGCTATCGCGTGGGGCGCGCCGATCATCAGCGCGATGATCACGTTCGGCTTCTTTGCGATGCTGTACCTTGTGATCCGCCAAGAAATCCCCGAGAGTTCCCAGACGCTCGCCAACATCATGCTGGGCAGCCTTGGTACTTCATTCACCGCAGTGGTAGGATACTGGGTCGGCAGTTCCGCCGGTTCCGCGCAGAAGACCAATGCGCTTGAAAAGCTCGCCCGCGGTTAGGGGGTAAAATGACGACCGGACTGACCTACGCCACGTTCGTCACCGAGCTGGCCAACCTCGCGGTGGTGGATCCGGCGGACGTCAACTTCGTCGCCAACCTGCCGCAGTGCATCACCTACGCCGAGAACCGCATCTATCGCGATCTCGACCTGTTGACGACGGTCACCGCCACTTCCGGCTTCACCTGCACGACAGGAAGCCGACAGATCACGTGGCCCCTGACGCAGTTCGTGACGGTGCAGGAGATCAACGTCATCACGCCCGTCGGCACCTCGAACCCGAATTCGGGGACGCGCGTCAACCTGCTGCCGACGACCAAGGTCTGGATGGACACGGTCTATGCCTCGCCGACGGCGACGGGCGTCCCCCGGTGGATGGCGATGCTGGACCAGAACACGGCATTGATCGCGCCGTGGCCGAGCGCCAACTACAGTGTCGAGATCGTCGGCACCGTCCGCCCCGACTCCCTGTCGGCGTCCAACACGACGACCTTCATCAGCACGTACCTGCCCGACCTGTTCATCATGGCCTCCATGGTCTTCATCAGCGGCTACCAGCGTGACTTCGCGCTCGGCGCCAGCCAGCCGAACGACGCCGGCATGCCCATAAACTACGAGACGCAGTACCAGACGCTGCTGAAGAGCGCGACGGTCGAGGAGTCTCGCAAGAAGTTCGAGGCGGGTGCGTGGTCGTCGATGGCGCCCGCGGTCGCGGCGACGCCTTCGCGAGGGTAGCGCATGCACTCCACCCTGAAGATGATCCCGACGGTCGACACCCAGCGCACGCCTGCGCTGAACGAAGCCGCGATCAGCTCCACGCAATTCATCCGCTTCATGAAGGACCGCGAGAACCTCGGGCTCGTGCAGAAGCTGGGCGGCTGGTCGCGTTACTATCCCTCGGCGCTGACAGGCGTGCCGCGCGCCCTGTGGGCGTGGCGCGACAACCTCTCCAACGACTATCTCGCCGTCGGCAACGCGGGCACCCCGGGGGGCTCCCTCTACGTCATCAACGAGGGCGCGGCGCAAGACATCACGCCGCAAGTCTTCGACACCAACACCGGCGTCGACTGCACGACGACCCTCGGTTCGAGCACCGTGACCATCAGCGACCCCGGGTTCAGCGCAGCCACGACAGGTGCCTCGGGCGACGGCACGACGGCCACGATCACGTACGCGGGCACGCATGTATTTCCCGTCGGCGGCACCGTCGTCGTCGCGGGCGTAACGCCCGCGGGCTTCAACGCGACAGCTACCGTGACGGCCTCGTCGGCGGGGTCGGTGTCGTACCTGAACGCCACGGCGGGGCCCCAGACAGTTGCGGGAACCGTGGGCAGCGGCGGCAGCAACATCACCAGCTACGACACGGTCTACATCCCGGCGCACATCAGCGTCGGCGGCCTGATCCTGTTCGGGGTGTATCCCTGCGTCGCGGCGTCGTCCACGACATACCAGATCACGGCCCTCGACGCGCTGGGTGACCCGGCACTGGCGACGTCTTCGGTGGCTAACGGCGGCGACGTGGCCGAATTTGATACGGTAAGCGGCGCGTCCATCGTCACGGTCACGCTGGCTGATCACGGTTTTTCCCCGGGCGACACTTACCCCGTTCTCATCGCGACGACCGTCGGCGGCGTCACGCTGACGGGCGACTACATCGTGCAGACCGTCCCCACAACGGGCACTTTCACGATTCAGGCGGCGCAGTCCGCCACCGCGACAACGTCAGGTTTCATCAACGGGGGCGACGCCCGCTACATCTATTACGTGACCTACGGGCCGCTGACTGAGGGCTCTGGTTACTCGACCGGAGGCTATTCAACCGGCGGCTACTCGACGGGTGCCGGTGCCGTCGCGGCGACGGGGTTTCCCGTCGAGGCGTCAGACTGGGCCCTCGACAACTGGGGCGAGATCCTCATCGCCAGCCCCGACACGTCGTCGCTGCTCACATTCGACGAGGAGCCCGGAGGACCGATCTACCAGTGGTCGCCGACTACCAGCTTCCTGAACGCCCAGATCATTCCGCAGGCGCCGATCTCGAACCACAGCATGTTCCTCGCGATGCCGCAGCGGCAGATCGTGACTCTCGGGTCCACGTTCACGGGCGTGCAGGATCATCTGCTGATCCGGTGGTGCGACCTGAACAACTTCAATTCGTGGATCGCGACGCCGGTCAATCAGGCGGGCTCGTACCGGCTGACCAAGGGCAGCCGCATCGTTGGCGGCCTGCAGGGCCCGCAGCAGGGCCTGATCTGGACCGACCTCGCGCTTTGGTCGATGCAGTACGTCAACCTGCCGGACGTCTACAATTTCAACGAGATCGCGGTAGGGTGCGGCCTGATCGGCAAGAAGGCTGTCGGGCTCCTGAACAACAGCGTCTTCTGGATGAGCCAGTCGCAGTTCTTCGCCTTCGCAGGCGACGGCGTGAAGTCGCTGCCCTGCACGGTGTGGGACTTCATCTTCCAGCAGCTGGACACGGACTACGTCGACAAGATCCGCGCGGCGCCGAACTCCCGCTTCAACGAGATCACGTGGTACTTCCCGACGCAGTCCGGCGGCGGAGAGGTTGATGCCTACGTCAAGTACTCGCTGTCGACGGGCGGTTGGGACTTCGGGTACCTGTCGCGGACTGCGTGGATCGATCAGTCGGTACTTGGGCCGCCCATCGGCGGTGCCTCAAGCGGCCTCATCTTCCAGCATGAGACGTCGCCGAACGCCGACGGGCAGCCGATGGCTTCGAGCTTCCAGACGGGGTACTTCACCCTGCAGGACGGCGACCTGCTGTCGTTCATCGATCAGGTCTGGCCGGACTTCAAGTGGGGGTACTACAACGGCGCCCAGAACGCGACGCTGTTGATGACGTTCTACGTCGCCGACTACCCCGGGCAGACGCCGCGTGTCCACGGCCCGTACTCGATGACGCAGGCGACACAGTACATCACACCGCGACTGCGCGGCCGCCTCGTGTCGATCAAGTTCGAGAGCAACGACGTCGACACGTTCTGGCGCATCGGCGCTCCCCGATACCGTCTCACGCCTGCGGGTAAGTTCTGATGGCTTCGCTGGACGACATTCTCACTACCCAGAAGAACGGCGTCGTCGCCATCAACGGCATCCAGCGCCTGATGGGCGACTTCCTGACGCTGATTCAGCCGGCCCTCGGCGGGGCCTTGAAGGTCAAGTACACCCCGGTCAGCGGCACCTACACGGTCACGGCGAACGACTGCGTCGTCGACTGCACGGCCAACACGTTCACCGTGACGTTGCCCACGGCGGCGGGCATTCAGGGCCAGATTTACACCGTGAAGAACAGCGGCACCGGCGTCATCACCGTGGCCGCCGCCGGCGGCGAATTCATCGACGGCGCCGCGACGCAGCTCCTGCCGGTCCAGTACCAGAGCATCACCATGGTATCGAACAACACCGGCTGGGGGGTGATCTAATGACGTACCGGATCGGCCCGACGCCGCATATCACGGTCTACGACACCGCGACGCAGACCATCGCGGCGACCAACACGGCGCAAGTCATCACGTTCAACACGACGGGCGCCGCCGCCGGCATCACGCTGGTCACCACTTCGCGCATTACGCTGCCGGCCATCGGCACCTACCTGTTCTCGGTGTCGGCCGTGGTGCAGGCGACAGCGGCAAACAAAAGCTGCTCGATTTGGTTTCGTGAAAACGGCTCCGACGTCGCGGCCAGCAACACGAAAGTCATTTGCTTGAACGGCGAACCCACTATCCTCGCCGTAGTCATAAACCTCGAATGCACGACGGCGGGCGACTATTACGAATTGTGGATGGCGGGCACCGACACGTCGGTCGGCGTTTACGCTACGGCGGCGGCCGTGGGACCGCCGGTTCAACCAAGCGTCCCTTCGATCATCGTGTCAGTAGTTCAAGTGTCCTGACACGGTGACATCTTTGGGGGCTTCGCAAGGCGCGGTATAGTAGCCTGTTACCCGGAGTATTTAAGTGCCCTTGAAGCGCGGTTCCTCGCAGGCCACGATCAGCGCGAACATCCGCGAGATGCTCTCGTCAGGGCGTCCGCGCGAACAGGCCATCGCTGCCGCCTTGAACACCGCGCGCAAGCCGCGCGCCACCGGCGGCAAGGTCCATACCGGCGCGATCCACAGCGCCGTCGCCGGGCGCACCGACCACCTGCCGATGCACGTTCCCTCCGGGGCCTACGTCATTCCGGCCGACATCATCTCGGCCATGGGCGAGGGCAACACGACCGCGGGCTTCAAGGTCGCCAAGTCGATCTTCAGCTCACCCTTCTACAGCGCCTCGAAGGCGGGCGCCGGCGCGCCCTACGGCCAGTCCGGCGAGCCCTACGGGGCCGAGGGCGACCAGCCATACACCGACGACGTGCTGCCCTACAACGCGCCCATGCCGGGCAAGGCGGAGGGCGGCAGCGCGACGGTGCCCATCGTCGCCGCCGGCGGCGAGTACGTGATCCACCCCGAGGACGTCGTGCGGCTCGGGAAGGGCTCGCTCGATGACGGGCACAGGATCCTCGACGAGTTCGTGAAGAAGTTCCGGGCGAAGACCATAAAGACGCTTGAGAATCTACCGGGCCCAAAGGCTGACTAGGAGGAAGCTATGTCAGACATCAGAGTACGCGTCGGCACACCTGAAGACGTTCACCAATTTATGGATCTTTGCTTGCAGGGGAGTGAAGAGAACGGCTTCGTGCAGCCTGATCCGCAGAAGCTCCTCGCCGAAGTGTGGCCCGCGCTCAACCGCGACGGCGGCATCTGCGGCGTGATCGGGGCTCCCGGCGCCGACCACTTCGAGGGCGGCATCCTGCTCCGCACCTGCAAGCTCTGGTACAGCGACCAGATCGTGCTCGAGGAGCGCGGCGTGTTCGTTCACCCGGAGTACCGCAGCGCCAAGGGCGGCCGCGCGCGCAAACTGTGCGAATTCGCCAAGGAAGCGGCGGCGAAACTTGAGATGCCCTTGATGATTGGCATCTTGTCAAACAGCCGGACGGAAGGAAAGGTGCGCCTCTACGAGCGCATCTTCGGGAAACCCTCCGGCGCATATTGGCTGTGCGGCGCCGAAACTGGCGTAACCAACAAGGCTACCTGAACATGCGCTCTGCTTGCCCTTGGCCGTGGAAACTCCACAACTCCCCTCTCGCGCGCGGTGGCGCAGTCTTCGGCGGGGGCAAGGGCGGCTCGGGCGGCACGACGTACCAGACCCAGCAGACCACGATCCCGCCGGAAGTTCAGGCGCGCTACAACGCCGTCAACGCCCGCGCTGAGCAGGTCGCGCAGCAGCCGTTCCAGCCGTATCAGGGCCAGTTTGTCGCGCCGCTGACGGCCACTCAGCAGGCCGGCACCGCCCAGATTGCCAACGCGGGGCAGGGCTACCAGCCCTACCAGCAGGCGGCGACGACGGCCCTGACAGGATCCGCCGAGGCGGCCCTCCCCTACTAC
>Ga0209229_10000457_pt1 | contig 16492 bp, 11 predicted proteins | sample SanBayMetagenome_FD_187466 | JGI IMG/M metagenome (GOLD analysis project Ga0209229, IMG submission 187466) | Freshwater and sediment microbial communities from dead zone in Sandusky Bay, Ohio, USA (SPAdes) (version 2) | ecosystem: Environmental > Aquatic > Freshwater > Lentic > Sediment... | reverse complement strand
CAAACTCAATCTCTACTCCTTCACCATGATCGTGATTGGTCTGGTGATCGGGATGGGGATCTTTCGCACGGCTGCCACCAGTGCCAAAGATGCCATTGCACCTTCTGTTTATTTTTCTGCCTGGCTCGTAGGCGGATTTGTAGCACTCTGCGGGGCGCTGACCTATGCAGAAATCGGCAGCCGGTATCCGGTGACCGGCGGCTATTATAAAGTTTTTGCACAAACCTATCACCCCAGCATCGCCTTCGCCATCAATTGCTTGATACTCGTAAGTAATGCTGCCAGTTTGAGCGGAGTGGCTTTGATCGGAAGCGGATACATTCTGAAATTATTTCCGGGTGAATGGACTGACATCGATAAGGCCTTGTTGAGTTCAGTGGCGATCATCGCTTTCTATCTGATCAACCGACAAGGGCTTCGCATGAGTTCTCGGGCGCAGAATATTTTGATGACGATCAAGATCGGTATGTTATTGATGATCATCGCGGGCTTGTTCTTTCCAGCTGCGTATGCCTCGGCTACACCTGCTGCTGCTGCGACGGCTACGGAGTTTTCTACGATGGATTGGATCAAGAGTTTAGGAGTGAGTCTTATTGCTGTATCCTTTACCTATGGCGGTTATCAGCAGACGATCAATTTCGGACATGAAGTCGATCAGCCTTCAAAAAATATTCCGCGTGGTATTCTGATCGGTATATTGGTGATCATTGCGCTTTATCTCCTGGCCAATTTGAGTTATTATCAGTTGGTGGGTTTTGAGCAGATGAAGGGGGAGCGAGAGATCGCGTTCGTTGTGGTGGATAAGATCTTTGGTCGACAAGGAGCGATGATCTTTTCCGGATTTTTATTTCTCGGGGTGCTTGCGTATGTGAACGGACTGCTGATGAGCAATCCGCGTGTGATGTATGCGATGGGTGCCGATGGTAGTCTGCCTAAACCCTTTGCACAGCAGAACAAACAAACTGGCGTACTCACCTTTTCATTAACCGTATTCACAGTCATCTGTCTGATCATTTTATTCTTTTCACAGGAGTTTGAACAAATTCTCGCATTCACCATCTTCTTGGATTGTTTCGGGATGATCCTCAGCAGTGCCACCATATTCTGGTTCAGAAAAAAGACCAAGCATCTAGATGGTACAGGCATCTATCGTATGAAGTTCTTCCCACTCTTCCCGTTGATCTTCATTTTGGCGTATTTATTTGTGGGCACAAGTATTGCGATCGATGATCCGAAATCCGCATTGATCGGAATCGGCGTGTTAGCCGCCTTTCTGCTGATTTATTTTATCGGTAAACGTTTTCAATCATCGGCAAATGACACCGTTCCCAAAGCCTGATTGGTCGGCCATTCTCAATGAACTGGGTGAAACACGCGAGGATTATTTCCGCGCGGTAAGTCCGCCGATCGTCCAATCGAGCAATTTCGCGTTTAAAAAAGTAGATGATCTGCGTCAGGCCTTTGCGGATGAAATGGGTGGGTATTTATATAGTCGCGGACTGAATCCTACGGTCGATATCCTTCGTAAAAAACTCGCGGCATTGGATGGTGCGGAAGATGCGCTTGTCTTCAACAGTGGTGCCGCCGCAATTTTTGCGGGGGTGCTCGCGAACGTAAAATCAGGTGATCACATCGTATCCGTGAAAGCACCCTATACCTGGGTTCAAAAAATGTTCGATGTGATCTTGCCTCGCTTTGGGGTAACGACATCCTATATCGATGGAAAGACCGTTGATCAATGGAAAGAGGCTACGCAACCGAATACCACATTCTATTATCTGGAATCGCCGAACAGTTGGGATTATTCACTTCAGCCACTTCGGGAGGTTGCTTCTTTTGCGAAAAGCAAGAGTATAGTTGCCCTGATCGATAACAGTTATTGCACGCCCTATTTTCAACGGCCCATTGAATTGGGCGTCGATCTGGTGATGCAGACGGCTACTAAATACATCAGCGGGCACAGTGATACCTTGGGGGGTGTATTGAGTGGCTCTGCCGCACAGGTCAGAAAGATTTTCGAAAGTGAGTATCTGAATATCGGAAGCGGTATTCAGCCCTTCAATGCTTGGTTGTTGATACGCGGACTCCGTACGCTGCCCATGCGGTTGGAGCGGATTCAGCGCTCTACCGAGGTCGTGCTGGATCATTTAAAAAAACATCCCAAAGTCGAAAAGTTGATCTTCCCGCTGGATCCTTCCTTCCCTCAATATGAACTGGCCCTCAGCCAGATGCGGGGCGCTTGTGGGTTGTTCACCCTGGTATTGAAGGATCGCTCGATGGATTCAATTGTTCGTTTCTGCGAATCGCTTCGACATTTCTTGATGGCGGTGAGTTGGGGTGGCCATGAGAGCTTGGTGATTCCCAAATGTGCGGGTATGGACCCCAGGGCATATGACCCGGACCAGATCGAGCATCGGTACATCCGGATCTACGTGGGGCTGGAGGAGCCGGAGCATCTGATCGCTGACCTGGATCAGGCATTAGAGGGGCTTTAACAGTTTTACGCTCAAAAAAGCCGACCTAAGGGGCCGGCGACTCGGTCTGCCTCGTTAATTTTGCGGCCTATGAGACGAATTGTCCTCTCGCTGGGATCTATACTCTTTTCTCAGCTCCTTTTCTCGCAAGAAGTTTGGGATCTGCGCCGCTGCGTGGATTATGCTGTTGAGAATAACATATCGGTCCGTCAGGCCGATTTGCAGTCCCGCTTCTCGCAGCTTACCTACAAACAGAACAAGAATGGCCAGTTGCCCACCTTGAATTTCGGGGGTAGCACCGGTTATCGCTTGGGTCGCTCGGAGAACCCGACGACGGGCGTATTGGAGGATAATAACTTCCTCAACTATGGTATGCAGTTGCAGTCGAGTGTGACCCTTTTCAATTGGTTTGCTCGTAAATACAATACCGAGTCGAGTAAGCTTAGCTGGGAAGCCGATCGCGAACAGACCAAGAAGACGAAAGACGATATAGCCTTAAACGTCGCTGTTGCCTACTTGCAGGCGCTTTTGGCCAAGGAGCAGGTTCGTTTGTCGCAAGTACAATTGGACCTGACCCGTACGCAATATCTAGCCACTCGTCGCCGGGTAGAAGCAGGTGCTTTGCCCGAGTTGAATGCCGTGGAATTGGAAGCGCAGGTGGCCAGAGATAGTGCTTCGCTAGTCAGTGCAGAGGGTTCCGTGCAGTTGTTGTTGTTGCAATTAAAAGCCTTATTGAATCTGGATGCCGGTCAGCCTTTTAATATCGCTACACCGCCGGTGGAATCGATCCCCTTGTTGCCATTCTCAGAACTGCAGCCGGAGGTGGTATACACCGCTGCTGTTACCCTGCTTCCACAACAAAAAGTGAATGAGCTGCGGTTGATGGCGGCCAGGAAGCAATTACAATCGGCCCGCTCAGCTTTGTATCCCTCCATCAGTGCATTCGGTAATCTTGCCACCAACGCGATCTCTTTCAAGAAGGCGATCTATGAGCAGGTATTGACGGGTTATTCGCCTACCGCTCTACGGGTCAATGCAGGTGGTGGTACGTTTTATCCGGTCGAGTTGCCCAATTATATCGACGGATCGAATGTGGTGGGGTATTTCCGTCCGGGTCCCATTTCAAATCAGTTCAGCAAGAATTTCGGTCAGAGTATCGGTATTGGGTTGAATGTTCCGTTGTTCAACGGACAATCAGCGCGCATCAACTGGCAGCGTTCTCAATACACAGTCCAGCAATGGGCTTTGCAAAAAGAGCAGGGGCAGCTGCAATTGAAGCAAGACATCTATAAGGCTTATACCGATGCAGCAACCGCCTTGCAGCAATTCACGGCCCGTCAGCGTTCGGTGGCAACCGCGGAGAAGGCTTTTGACTTTGCATCCAAGCGCTACGAGCTGAATTTGCTCTCTGCTTTCGATCTCAATAACAGTCGCAACAATCTGCTCAGTGCTCGTTCGCAGTTGTTGTTAGCTCATTATGATTTTGTCTTTAAGATGAAGTTGTTGGAGTTTTATAGGGGGCAGGGGCTTAAACTTTAATTCACGTACAATCGCATATTTATGTTCAAGAAGCTGAAGAAAAAATGGTATTACGTTTTGATCGTTGTAGCCCTGTTGGTTTGGGGTGTATCCCGTATTACCGGTGATCGTGACAGTGGGGAGAAAGTAGCGGTAGGAAAAGTGGTGAAGCGAACCATCACTGAGTCTGTCAATGCCAGTGGCAAGGTGTATCCCGAAGTGGAAGTAAAGATCAGTCCGGATATCTCCGGTGAGATCACAGAGCTCAATGTAGAGGAAGGTGACAGCGTCACGAAAGGTCAGGTGTTGGCTCGCATTTATGCCGATATCTATGCATTGCAGCGCGATGAGGCGAGTTCTCGCGTACAGCAAACCTCTGCTTCGGTGCGTAACACACAGGAAAGTTTAGAGGGCTTGCGTGCGAATCAGGAGCAAGCGCAGATGAATTACGATCGGAATAAAAAATTGTACGAGGATAAAGTCATTTCCAAGGCGGAGTTGGAGCAATTTGAGACGAGTTTGCGTTCAGCGAAGGCCAACTTGCGTGCAGCCGAGCAAACCTTACAGTCGCTTCAGGCAACGGTGCAGGGATCGAGAGTCGGATTAAGCCGGGCGGATAAAGACCTGGGTCGTACTACACTCACGGCCCCCATGAGTGGTGTGATCTCTTCTTTGAAAGTCAAGAAGGGAGAGCGGGTGGCAGGAAATAGCTTCAATATCGGTACCGAGATGATGACGGTTGCGGATATGTCTATTATAGAAGTTCGCGTGGATGTTGGCGAGAATGATATCGTGAAGATCCACATCGGTGATTCGGCGGATGTGGAAGTGGATGCTTACAGCAAAAGAAAATTTGCGGGGGTGGTGACAAAAATCGCCAGCAGTACAAGATCCGGCACCGCGCTTGCCAGCGCGAATGACGTGACCAATTACGAGGTGCGGATCCGTTTATCGCCCGACTCTTATCAAGACTTGCTGAAGCAACGGTTTCCGTTTCGTCCGGGTATGAATGCCAGTGCAGACATCAAGACGCGTCGCGTGGAGAATGTATTGGCGGTACCGATTGCTGCGGTGACGGCACGTTTGAAGGGTGGAGATGAAACGATGGCTGATAAAAAGAAAGAACAGACCGAAGCGAAGGGAATGGATCAGAACGCGGAAGCAGATATGACAGGCACGGATCTGGAAGAGGTTGTATTTGTGACTCAGCCGGATGGTACTGTGAAAAAAGTGGTGGTGACGACCGGTGTGCAGGACATCAACTTCATTCAGGTCCTTACCGGATTGAAAGGGGATGAGGAAGTAGTCGTGGCGCCGTTCGCGTCGTTGAGTAAAAACTTGAAAAATGGCGGTAAGGTAACCGTGGTGCCGAAAGAGAAACTCTTCGAAAAGAAGTAATTTGATCGCATGTCGGATGCAACCACACGGATCGCGGTCATAGGAAGTGGCAGTTGGGCTACGGCACTGGCTAAAGTACTGACCGATAATGGTCACTCCATCGGCTGGTGGGTGCGGGATGCTTCCATCGTTGATTCCTTCAAGCGAAAGCGTCATAATCCAAGACATCTTACCGGGACTCGCTTTCCGATCGAACGAATTGAATTTTCAACGGATATCGATGCTGTTGTACGCGCAGCTGATTGGGTATTGATCGCGGTGCCCGCTGCTTATTTGGAATCTGCTTTAAAAGGTTCTGATCCGCTGGTATGGAAGGGAAAGAAAGTGATCTCTGCCGTAAAGGGTTTATTGCCGGGCAGCAATTTGTTATTGAATGATTTTCTCTTGCAACATGCCGGGTTGCCGCTCACGGATTATTTCGCTTTACTGGGTCCGAGTCATGCCGAAGAGGTAGCTGCTGAAAAACTTTCTTATCTCACTTTTTCAGGGATGGATACGTCGGTCGCTGAACAGATCGCAGCTCGTTTTTCCAACGACTACATCAACACGCTGGTGAATGATGATATTCTCGGTGTTCAGTATGCGGCGATCTTGAAGAATGTTTATGCCTTGGGTGCGGGTATCGCTAACGGATTGGATTATGGTGATAATTTTCTGAGTGTATTGATCGCGAATGCGGCCGATGAGATGGCCGGGTTTTTGAAGAAGCTTGGCGCCTATCATATTGTTGTAGGGGAGCAGGAGTCGGAAGATCCCGTTACGCATCGGATGATGCCCAATTATGCGGCATCTGTTTATTTAGGAGATCTGCTGGTGACTTGTTATTCGTTACACAGCCGCAATCGTCGTTTGGGCGGGTTGATCGGCAAGGGATATTCGTTGGAAGCGGCTAAGGCCGAGATGAATATGGTAGCGGAGGGTTTGCCTGCTTCGAATTGCATTCATCAGGTCAATGCATCCCGTGTGCAGGCCGATATGCCCATTGCAGAGGCGGTATATCGTATTTGTTGGGGTCAAGCAGATCCCGGGGAAACGTTCAAGTTGCTCGAAGCTCAGTTGATCTGATCGCTTTCTTCCATAAACAAGGCAGCTGCGATGCCATCTGCTTGCAGTTTTCCGATATCGGTGAGTCGGATCGATCCATTCTCTATCAGGATAAATTTTTCTTGCCCGTAACGATTCAACATCGGTTTCCAGGATTCAAGGATCGTTGCTGGGATTTCACTTTCTGAGAGACCTTCTTGTGTCCGTAAGGCGATCATGATCCGTTCGTTCAGTACTTGAACGGGCGTGAGTGTTTCCGATTCGAACGCCAGTGATCCCGCTTCGATACGTTCGATGTATTGTCGGTTATTGGCGACCTGCCAACTGCGAACGGGAGGTTGATAACTGTGCGCGGAGGGGCCGATGCCCAAGTAGGGGATTCCTTTCCAGTAGCTGCTATTGTGTTTGCTTCGGTGGCCGGGCTTTGCGAAATTGGAGATCTCGTAATGTTCATAGCCTGCGTTGCGAAGTTTGTCCATGCCGATCAGAAATTGTCGCGCTTGTTGATCGGGATCGGTGGTGGGTTTTTGTTGCAGGCGGATCTGTTTATCGAGCGGTGTTTTAGGTTCCACGGTCAGTGCGTAGGCGGAAATATGCGGCACGTGTAACTGCGTCAATGTTTCAATGTTCTGGATCCATTGCGCATCGGTCAAGCCGGGGGTTCCATAGATGAGGTCTGCTGTCAGGTTGGGAAAATGCTCCAACGCCAGTTGAAGGGCTTGAGTGGCTTGTTCGGCATTGTGTGCGCGGTTCATCCACTCGAGATCGGTGTTTGCAAAACTTTGAATGCCCAGGCTGAGTCGGTTGATGCCGAACTGTTTCCAGTGGGTGAGTGATCCGGCATGTATATCATCCGGATTCGCTTCCAGGGTGATTTCTGCGTTCGGTTGAACTGAGTAATGCTGGTAGATGGTTGTTAAGAGTCCCTCTAGTTCCATCGGATCCAATAGCGAGGGTGTTCCGCCTCCGAAATAGATCGTATCGAAAGCGTGAGATCGCCAGGCTTCGGCTTTTCCGATCAGTTCTTTTTGCATGGCTTGCACCAGTTCGGGTTTTTGCCGAAGGGAGGTGGCAAAATGAAAGTTGCAGTAGTGGCAGGCTTGTTTGCAGAATGGAATATGTAGATAAAGGCCGGCCATGCGGGGATATTAATGAATAATTTAGCGGATCGTGCGCGTATTGATCTGGATACAAATATCGGTGCTGTTGGGCTGGGGATCGGTGATTCCTTTAGTGGCTCAATCGGATTACTCGTTGCGGGTAAGGGTGGTGGATACATCGCAGCGGGCGCAGTCGTATGCACGCTCACTTCCAGTGACCTATGCCGATCGGTTTATCTGTGAGCAGCAATTGACCCGTTGGTTGTTAGATGCGCAGCGGGCGGGTTATGTGACGCTGTCGGTAGACAGTTTGATCTGGGGTGAGCGGGACGCGCGATTGGTGTTGTTTGTGGGCGAGCGGTATCGGTGGGGGCGATTATCGGTCAGTGGTGTGGAAGAGGAGTGGTTGCGATTGACCGGATGGGGACAGCAATTTTCCGCGGGAGAAGTGTTTGATTGGTCGAACTGGTCGTATTGGCAGCGACGTTGTTTGGACAGGATGGAAAATTCCGGCTATCCCTTTGCGCGGGTGGGGTTGACAGATATTCACATCGATCGAGATACGGTACAGGCAAGGTTGTTGTTGGAGAAGGGAATGTTGTATCGGATCGACAGTATACGGGTGTATGGGGAGTTGCGGATCGATCCATCCTTTTTGAATCGATACTTGATGATCGATCGGGGTGAGCCATATTCGAAGGAGAAGTTGATGAAGGTGGATGGGTTATTGAGGAATTTGCCGTACGCGGAATTGGAGAAGCCATCGGATCTGAGTTGGTTGGCGACGGGTTCGGTATTGAATGTTTATTTGCGGCAGCGGAAAAGTAGTCAGCTCAATGCGTTGATCGGTTTTTTGCCGGACAATACGCAGACACAAAATAGAAAGTTGTTGATCACGGGAGAGGCGAATGTGTTGTTGCGTAATACGTTTGGGAAGGGGGAGACGATCGGATTGAATTGGCAGCAGTTGCAAGTGCGCTCGCCGCGGTTGGCCTTGTTGTATCGAAATCCATTTGTCTTTGGGACGGGTATGGGGTTGGATGCATCCTTTGATATGTTTCGAAAGGATAGTAGTTTTTTGAACGTGCAGGGTCGTTTAGGTGTGCAGTATGCCACGCGCGGGGGGGAGTCGGGTCGGTTGTTTGTGCAGTGGCATCAGTCGGCGGTGACACCGGGTGGCATTAACATCGCGCGCATCCTGCAGGAGCGTCGCTTGCCGGAGATCAATGATCTGTCGAATGTGAATCTGGGGTTGGAGTATGAATGGGAACGAACGGATTATCGGTTCAATCCCCGCAGGGGATGGGAGGCGAAGGGCCAGTTGACAGGGGGGACGAAGCGGATCCGTCCAAGTAATGATATTCTCAAGTTGAAAGATCCTTCGGATCCTTCGTTTGATTTTGCCCGGTTGTATGATACGGTTCGATTGAAAACCTATCTGCTTCGAATAAGAGTGCAAGGGGCACGTTACCTGCCGATACGTGGGGGTCGATCGACCTTGAAGTTGGGTATGCAGGGTGGTTATTTGCAGAGTGCCTCGGTGTTTCGGAATGAGCAGTTTCAGATCGGCGGGTTTCGAACGTTGAGAGGGTTTGATGAGGAGAGTCAGTATTTGACGGCTTATGCGATCGGTACGGTGGAGTTTCGGTTGCTTGCCGGACAGAATTCATATTTCTACGGATTCAGTGATCTGGGTTGGGGAGAGAGTCGGGTGACGGGTCAGCCCACGTATCAGTACGGCTATTTGGGAGCGGGGCTGGGATTGAATTTCGAAACAAAGGCCGGATTGATCAATCTGGCCTGGGCCTTGGGCAAGCGTTCGGATACGGATTGGAATGCCCGTCAATCGAAGATCCACGTGGGATGGGTGAATTATTTCTAGGAGGCAGCGGGGTTTATTATTTTTACGTCGCATGCAGCTGTATCGTTTGTTCTTGATGTTGATTTTGGTTTGCGGAATGACTTTCTGTTTGCAGGCACAGTTGTCTGTTGATACGTTACCGAACAGAGCAAATGAGTCAGCGGATCAGGTTGCTGACAGTGTAACGGTCAGGTCGGACAGGTCGGATACAGTTGCGATCACCTCCTCGATCGTTTTTCGTCCCGAGTTGATCTGGGATTCATTTCGGGTGTTGCCACCCGGATCGATCGTGGTAGCAGCTTCTGACGGTCAGTCGGGTGAAAGGCATGAGTACAATGGTAAAGAGGGTTTGTTCTACGCCTTGTTGGGGATGGTGTTGGGCTTGGCTTTGTTTCGGCGGTTTTTTCACAAGTATTGGACTGATCTTTTTCGTTTGTTTTTCCGCACGACGCTTCGGCAGCGCCAGTTGCGCGATCAATTGCAACTGGCTTCCTTGCCTTCGATCCTGTTGAATATTTTCTTTTTTTTATGTCTGTCCTTTTATGTGAGTTTGTTTCTGACGGAGCGGGGTTGGAATCCGTTTTCCGGCTATTGGCTTTTTTGGTTGTTGACCTTAGGTGGAGTGGTGGGGATGTATCTGGTGAAATGGTTGGGCTTGCATTTTGCGGCCTGGATCTTTGGTCAGGACGAATTGGGGGATGATTACTCTTTTTTGGTGTTCACGGTGAATAAGATGATGGGACTCCTGTTGCTTCCTTCCGTGATCGGTATTGCCTTTGCGGAGGGAAGGGTTTGGGAGTGGTCGCTTTTGGTCTCTTGGATACTGATCGGCGGGCTTTTATTATATCGGGGATATTTGACCTTTCGGGTGGTGAGACGTCAGGCGGCGGTGAGTCCGTTCCATTTTTTCCTGTACTGGGTCGGGTTTGAATTGGCGCCACTCTTGGTATTGTATCGTTTTCTAATCGGATTTTTTGGCGAAATGACTTAATTTTGCACCCTAGTCAACGCGACGAATGAGCAAAACCGGGGCAAAAAAGTCGGAAGCCGCGATACAACGTATCCTGATCACCCAACCCAGACCGGAGACTGATAAGTCTCCTTATTTTGAACTGGAGCGTAAGTATCCGGTCAAATTGGATTTTTGTCCCTTTATCCGTCTGGAAGGGATTCCCTCCAAAGATTTCCGAAAACAAAAGATCGAGCTTGTCCTGCATTCGGGCATTATTTTCACCAGCCGAAATGCCATCGATCATTTCTTTCGGATGGCGGAGGAAATGAAGGCCAGTATTTCACCCGAGACGAAGTATTTCTGCATCACGGAGGCGGTGGCCTTGTATTTGCAGAAGTTCATTCTTTATCGCAAGCGAAAAGTTTTTTTTGGTTCTGACGGAACCAATAAGAATATGCTGGATGTGATCCAGAAGCAGAAAGCCAATGTTAAGTTTTTGTATGTCTGCTCCGAGAATCAGCAAGACAATGAAATCGTGAACGGATTGAAAAACGTCGGTTGTGATTTCAATCTGGCTTTCATGTATCGAAGTGTGCCTTCCGATGTAAAAACCTTGTTGGCGGAAACGCCCTATGGAATGATCTGTTTTTTCACACCAAGCGGCGTTCAAAGTTTATTCGAGAACATTCCTACGTTCAAGCAGAATGGTTTAGTATTAGGTGCCTTTGGTGGCAACACGATCAAGGCTATGGAAGATCGTGGGTTACAGGTGGAGATCAAAGCTCCGCAACCGTCTGCTCCCAGCATGGTGGCAGCATTGGATCAGTATTTTGCTTCGAAGAAACGCTAAGCGAAGAACCGTTGAATGATGAAAGGTGAAGGATGAATTTCAACCTTACTCCCTCAACCTTCAACTTTTTTCACCTTTCATCTTTCACCCTTCAACATTTCGTGCATGAATCGTCTCTCCCTCGAAACCAGTCCTTACTTACGGCAGCATGCGCATAATCCGGTGGACTGGTATCCTTGGGGCGAAGAGGCGTTGCAAAAAGCAAGAGCGGAAAACAAGCCCTTGTTGGTGAGCATCGGATATTCGACTTGTCACTGGTGTCATGTGATGGAGCGCGAGAGTTTTGAGGATGCGGATGTGGCAGCGTTCATGAATGCGCATTTCGTGAATGTCAAGATCGATCGCGAAGAAAGACCTGATCTGGATGCGATCTACATGGATGCCTTGCAAGCGATGACGGGGCAAGGAGGATGGCCGTTGAATGTTTTTTTATTGCCGGACGCGAAACCCTTTTACGGCGGCACCTATTTTCCGCCACGAGCGGTGCAGGGTCGAGCTTCTTGGATGGAGGTACTTACCGGCGTATCGAATGCCTTTCGGGATCGACGCCATGAGATGGATGCGCAGGCGGAAAATCTGACGACCCATCTGATCGAATCGAATCGTTTCGGTGAAAAATTAAAGCCCGAACCGGGCTTGTTTACCGAGGAGAGTTTGATCTCGATGGGTAAGACCTTGTTGAAGCAAGCCGATGAGCGATATGGCGGTTTTGGTCGCCCACCTAAATTTCCTCAATCTTTTTCCATTCGGTTTTTATTGCAATTGGGCGGTACGCTGGAGCAGTCCGATGCGCGTACGCATGGATTGTTTTCATTGGACAGGATGATCGATGGGGGTATATATGATCAGCTCGGTGGCGGGTTCGCCCGCTATTCGACGGATGCGGAATGGCTGGCACCGCATTTTGAAAAAATGCTATATGACAATGCGCTGTTGATAGAGTCCATTGCGGAAGCCTATCAATTGACAGGACGCGAACAATACAAGCGAACCCTTCGGGAGATCCGTGGTTTTTTGGAAAGGGAGTTGCTTCATCCCGATGGCGGATTCTTTTCGGCACTCGATGCCGACAGTGAAGGGGTGGAAGGAAAATTTTATGTGTGGGATCAGACTGAAATCCAATCGATTTTGGGCGCTGATTCGGACATATTTTCGATGTATTACGAGGTGTTGCCCGAGGGGAATTGGGAGCATGTGAATGTATTACGTGTGATTGGAGATGTTGCATCGATTGCTATGGAGAAGGCGATGACGGAAGAAGCAGTGGAGGGTATATTAGAAAAATCCAGACAGCGTCTGATGAGCGCCAGAGATCGACGGATTCGTCCGGGTCTCGATCATAAGATCTTGTTGGGTTGGAATGCGTTGATGCAATCGGCGTGTTCGTTGGCATATCGGGCAACAGGGGAGTCGGCGTGGTTTTCCTTGGGTAAGCGGAATCTTGAATTCATGATGGATCGTTTTCAGTCGCCTGCCGGTGACTGGCACCATGCTTGTACCGATGAGCAAAAACAGGGAGTTGCTTTTCTGGATGACCGGGCGTATTTGATCCGTGCCTGGATCGAATGGCATTCAGTAACGGGTGAATGGGAATGGTTAGAGCGAGCCCGGAAGTTGACGGCTGATGTGGTTGAGCGTTTCTCCGATTCGGATTCACCGTTTTTTTATTTCGCATCGGTGGAGCAGCAGGATCTGATCGTTCGGAAGAAGGAGATTTATGATGGGGCATTGCCCTCACCGAATGCGGTGATGGCGGAGAATTTACTTCGGTTGGGAACGATCTTCGATCGGGCGGATTGGCGTGATCGGGCGGAGCGGATGGTGGGTGGATTGGGCCAGGCCTTGTTGCGGTATCCCGGTTCATTCGGGTATTGGTGCCGGGTGTTGGCGATGCAAGTTGGCGGTCCGACTGAGATTGCATGTTTAGGTTCCGATGCCGTCGAATGGTCTAAGCAGATCGGAGTTTCTTACCTCCCGGGAGCTATTTTACTGGTGGTGCCGACCCAACCCGAGGGAGTGCCTCGATTCTCCATGCCGGAAGCGTTTTTGCGAACAGTTGTTCAGGTTTGTCGAAAAAATACTTGTCTACCCCCCGTATATTCCCCTAATGAGTTGTTAATCAAGCTGAAAAATCAATCTTTTCCGGGCTAATTCTCGATACTGCACAATAATAAACTCTCGGGTTTCGTTTTGGGTCCTTGGAATTCCCAGATTTATCTGCTTTTTCCAAAAACAAAACAACTTCCGAAAACCGAAAAAAACGGGTGAAACCTTATATTTGTCCACTATCATTAACTGTATGAAAATGAAGAACCTCGGACCTGTATTCCTCTCATTGTCAGTTGCTGTATTGATCAGCAGTTGTGGCATTTTGGGTGGCAAAAAATCCAAAGGTGGCAGTGGCCTTCCCAATGACGGTCAGGTGCACGGCATCGCCCCTGGAAGCAAGTATGTACTTCCTAAGCCTCCCGGTATGGTGTATGTGCCACAGGGATATTTTCACATGGGGCCGAGTGATGAGGATCCCGCTTATGCGTTCAGTGCTCGTAACCGTACCGTTTCGATCAGTGGATTTTGGATGGACCAGACTGAAGTGACGAACAACGAGTATCGTCAGTTTGTGTATTGGGTTCGTGATTCAGTCGTTGCCCGCAAGATGGGCTATGTGAAGGCTGATAAAGAAGGCAATGAGCGTGTCGATTGGAACAAGATGAAGACCTTGAAATGGTCAGACCCCAAAGTCATTGAGCAATTGAGTACGACCGATATCATTCTTCCTCCGGATGATCGCATTTTCGGAAAAAAAGAGATCGACCCGTCCAAGATCATTTTTCATTCTGAAGTGTTTGATCTGAAGGCGGCTGCAAAGGCGCCTAAGAATGCGGATGGTACTACTCCTCCCCGTTCGAAATTTATCGTGAAGTATGACCTTCCGATCTATCCCGATACATTGGTTTGGATCCGCGATTATACCTACTCGTACAATGAGCCGATGGCTAAGCGCTATTTTTCTCATCCTGCTTTTGGAAATTATCCGGTGGTAGGTGTGAGTTGGAAGCAAGCGACTGCCTTTTGTGAGTGGCGTACACATTTGTTGAATTCATACCTAAACGATAAGAAGCGCACGCAGGAGTCGGATTTCCGTTTGCCTACGGAGGCGCAGTGGGAATATGCTGCTCGCGGCGGACGTTCACAGACCATGTATCCTTGGGGGAACTATTATCTCCGCAACAAGAAGGGATGTTTGCTGGCAAACTTCAAGCCGGGTCGTGGTAATTATCCTGAGGATGGCGGATTTTACACGGTTCGTGCCGATTCATACTGGCCGAATGATTTCGGTTTGTACTGCATGTCCGGTAACGTGGCCGAATGGACTTCTTCCATTTTCTATGAGGGACGAAATAATTTCCAGCACGATATGAACCCCGATGTTCGTTGGAATGCCGGCAAGGATGAAACTCCGTTGATGAAGCGTAAGGTTACCCGTGGCGGTAGCTGGAAAGACGTAGGTTATTTCCTGCAAAATGGTACCAGCACTTATGAGTATCAGGATACAGCGAAATCCTATATCGGTTTCCGTTGCGTGATCGATCTTCCGGCGGCACCAGCAAAAGGTGGTGGTCGTTAATTTTTCTAAATCAGTATTCTTTTTTACTTCAACAATCCAATAAACATCAATTATGGCAGCAAAAATTCCTGCTAATGTCAGTAAATGGGTAGACGTCGGTGTATCCTTTGGTGCTTCCGTTGTTATCGTAGGAGCGCTTTTCAAAATCACACACACTGTTGGAGCCGATATTCTCCTGTGGGTCGGTTTGCTAACTGAAGCAGTGATCTTTGCCGTTTACGGAATCCTGTATATCGTTTATCCCTCTGAAGAGGCACCCGGACATGAGGAAGAGCAACTTTCCGTGGCTGGCTTGGCGAAAGCTGCCGGTGGACCCGATGCCATGAAAGCACTGCAGGAAAGTTTTACCCAGTTGAACACCACTGTATCCGGGCTGAAAGATGTTACGGACATGGCGGCTGCTTCATCTGACTTTGCCAAGAAGACACGCGAAGTAACCACTCAGCTGGATGCAGTTAAATCAGCCTATACAGATGCGGCCAGTTCTGTGGGTGCATTTGCCCAGGCTACTTCCGGTGCTCAGCAGTTTCATGAGCAGATCCAGTCCCTCACCAAGAATCTTTCTTCCCTGAATACCATTTATGAATTGGAGTTGCAGGAAAGTAATAATCACCTGAAGGCGTTGAACAACTTCTACGGTAAGCTGGCTGAGGCCTCTAACGCCATGACCAGCAGCGTGGAAGATGCCAAGAAGGTACAGGAGCAGATCGGTCATCTGGCCGGTAACTTGGGTCGCTTGAACAGCATCTATGGAAACATGCTGACAGCGATGCAGGGTCGTGCCTGATATCCGGATCGAAAAGTGATTATTCAACCGAAATAAAAGAAGCGAAACATGGCTTTACCAAAAGAGCCCCGACAGAAGATGATCAACATCATGTATTTGGTGTTGACCGCCCTGTTGGCTATAAATATATCTGCTGAGATCCTGAACGCCTTCAAGACGATCAACGACAGTTTGGAGAAGACCAACGGAACCGTGAAGGCGTCAACCCAGCAGATCTTCGAGTCACTCACCGAGAAAATGACGGAAGACGAGACCCGCGAGAAGGCTATGATCTGGCAACCGAAAGCCAAAGAGGTCGCTGATCAAACAACTCTTGTTTATACGTTCATCGACGGATTGAAGAAAGACCTGTTGGCTCAATCCAAAGGCGATGATGATCAGAACACCACTACGCGGATCTTGGTCAAGGAAGGAAAGGGTCAGCAATTGCTCAAAATGCTGACAGATTATAAGATGAATGTCCTGAAAGACTCGGCCATTCGTGCTGAATTTGAAAAGTCACTCCCCATTTCTTTGGAGATGCCCAAGAGCATGAACTCCAATAAGAAGACCTGGGAAGAAGGGTATTTCTATATGGCCCCAACGGTAGGTGCATTGAGTATCCTCAGCAAATTTCAAAATGACCTGCGCAATGCCGAAAATAAGCTGGTCACTTTTTGCCACGAACAAGTGGGTAAGGTGGAACTGCGTTTCGATGCATTCGAGGCCATCGTGGGACAAAGCTCCCGTTACCTGATGCCCGGACAAGAACTGGAGATCACGGCCGGATTGGGTGCGTTCAGTCGTTCAAAGCTGCCAACGGTAACCATCAACGGTTCAAATGTGGCGCTGAATGAAAAAGGCATGGCTATTTATAAGACCACAGCTACCGGAACCGGAA
>Ga0209229_10000455_pt1 | contig 16548 bp, 27 predicted proteins | sample SanBayMetagenome_FD_187466 | JGI IMG/M metagenome (GOLD analysis project Ga0209229, IMG submission 187466) | Freshwater and sediment microbial communities from dead zone in Sandusky Bay, Ohio, USA (SPAdes) (version 2) | ecosystem: Environmental > Aquatic > Freshwater > Lentic > Sediment... | reverse complement strand
ACCGTTGTTACTACTACTTGTTTTGTAGAGTTAGTTAGTAACCGCAATCATAATCATTAACTATTACACGATCACGTAATATTATTACTTCAGCATTATCACCAAACTGTTTTTGACATTCCTCTTCTACAGTTTGTAATGCTGAATAAATAACAGATAATAATTTTACTTTATCTTCATCTATTGTGTTAGTATAAATACGTTTATTAGTTTCATTATCCCACTCACAATTAAATTCCCACTTAGTCACCACACTATATTCTTCTTTGCCTATTTCAATTACGGTATCAAAACTACTGTAATTACTTTCATTACCCTTTTTAACAATATAACCAGGATCATCCATCGTAAATGTACAAGGATCTCCATCATTAAACGAAGGAATATATTGTATCCATCTAATACCAATAAATTCGGGATACTTATCTAACGTAGAACAAATCTGTTGTTTAATTAAAACAAATAATTCCTCATTTAACTTTTTACGTTGTGTATCAATTTCATTAATCTTCTTGTACACATCTTCAAACATAACTATTCTCCTAATTTATAAACAGTTGTAATTTTAGTAGGTTTACCCATCCAAGATTCTAAAGGTATTAACGATAACCAATCTGCTAATGATGGTATCTTACCTAAATCTTCAAGGATATGTAATTCAGCAATTTCTCTTACACTAACTAATTTACCATCTTTGGTAGTTATATTATGCCCAAATATTTGTTCCATAACATAACAACCGTGTGCATGATGATATAAGGCGCGATGTTGCATACTAGCATAAGATTGTTTGCTACTATCTAACATATCGTGAATAGGTAAATAATCTTCGGGAATGCCGCCCCATTTTTTAACCGAAGTTAATGCGTGTTCGTATGGCTTCATCTTTTTCTATCTTATCTAATCAATGTACCGTACTAGTATTTCCTGATCTAACTTAACTAACCATCTTATTAACGTAATATAACAAGGTGGTTGTAGTTCTGCTAGTAAGTAAACTAAGTCAGCAATTAAGTTGCGTATTATAGTTATGATATTGTTTTTCATTCTTTTACCTCTACTTCAACAACTTCAACATCTTGATCGCCATCAACAATTAATATACCAGCTATTTCATGTGCTAGTGATTCATCATCTGTAGTACCACTAACAGGATTACCGTTATTATCTATAACTTGATATTGGGACATAGTTAATATAATAGGTAGAAAAATAGTAGTTAATTAAATACCAGACTTAACAAGTTGTTCATTTTCTTCCCTTACCATTTTATTTCTATCTAGTAACAATTGTTTTTCTTTTTCACTAGCTAATAATCTTTCTAATGATTCAATATAGTTCTTAGGTAATGTACTTTGTCTAGCTTGTTTAAACGCTTTAACTAAATTAACTTTTGCTTGTCTAACTTCAGGTGTGTTTTTGAGTAAGTTAATGAAAGATAAGATTGATCTTCATTCAGGTAATAATACGTTTCAGCTTGTCCGAAACCTCCTTGTGGTAAGGATTTACCCTGCGCCGCTACCAGCGTCACCTCACCAAACACTTCAAAATCCGATTGATAAGTACATATTAAATCTTTCAGTGACTTATGTTGAATACCAAGTTCCTCAGCAATTAATCTTAAATCAACCACTAAATTTGAATTAATCAACTGTACTGTTAAATTACTCATTCTAAATTCCTCTTAATTTAGGTAGAAAAAATAGTAAACATCAATTAAGTATTTATACTAAACTAGAGTCAGTAACTCCTGACTCACATAACTAAATACCACTTTGTACTAATCTAATTGTTGCAATAATATAAGCAACTTTACGTCCAACAAAGATAGTTCGATTACGATTATTTTTCAATGGATTTTTACCTTCTAACAGTCGAAAATATTGGGCTGATCGTTTAGATATAGTAGCCCAATATTCAGGTTCTAATCTTTCTTCAACCCTTGTATTATTCCATTCAATTAGAAAGTCATTAATGCTAATTCCATTTGAATATAGTAAATCACTAACTTCATTTTTGCTTATCTCAAGTAATTCTAAAAACTTATCATATTCAGATACTTCATCTTTAAAATCGTTTAAGTCTTGATTTTCATCTTTCAATTCTTCATTTTCTTCAATTAATTTAATAGCTTCTAATTGTAATCGTTGTTTTTCTTCTTCAACTGCAATCAGCTTCTTCAATGCGTCAATATATGAATCAGGAGTTTGAGTTAGCGTTGCTGTACTTTTAACTTCATACCCAGATAATTGATGTAGAAATACTCTGATACCTAATATTGCAATTTTATCCGCTAATTCAGGATTATCATTTCTCAACCATTTAACGATAAGATGTTCTGGAATTAGTGCAATTGCTTGTAATCCGCCTCTGGTAAGGACTTCCGCCGTTTTTATTTCATTTAATTCACACCCTTTACATCTTTTTGATATGGTTGATCTATCTTTACCACTCATCCGAGCATAACCGCTTATACTAGCAAAACTCTCGCCTGTTGTATTGTTGATATAAATCTCAATACCGTCTTGATTAAATGCTGTTAAATTACTCATTCCAATTTCCTCTTAAATTAGGTAGAAAAATAAGGGGTAATAACACCCCTTATTATAATTAAACTGATGTTACAAATCGTGTTTGGGAATCATAGTAATGAAATTCACTGTTGTACCAATAATGACTACAGTTACTACTATTTTCATATCACAACTCCTATTTACTCAAAGCTTGTTCTAACTTATCTAACTTAATATCAATAAGTTCTTCTAACTCTTCATTAGTTACATCAAATATTAACATAACTTGTTGTAACATTATGTAAACATCTGCTAATTCAGTTTTAACGTCAACATCTGTTACTTTACCGTAACGATATTGTTGTAACGCTAACGATAGTTCAGTTAGTTCTTGTACTACATGGATAAGTTGTTTATCTTGTCCCCATTTACTTATAGCTTGTTTAGCTAAGTCAGGTAATCTACTTTTCGCGCTTGCTTGATTCATTTGTCCTTGTTTAATGTTCATATCCATTATATTATTCCTCTATTTGTAGTTAGTTAATAGTACCGATCTTGTTGATGATTTTGTTCACTTCAGAAATATAGAAGTCGTAATCTATATTATAATCTGCAAAATGCTGCACATCATAGTAGTTGTTGAACATAGTTATGTATGCTCCTACTGGTGATAAGCTTATTTCACGATCACCTAATACTTGTTCCTTAACTTTGATAGTGGGAATATTAACTCCCTCTAACAAAATATCTTTAAACTTCTTCATTCTACCAGTAGCAGGATTAATGCGACTCTCTTCATGATATAAGTGACTCATTCTTATACCACGTTGTACTAATCTTTCTTGGGTTACTTGTGCATTATGTTCAACTTTCTTGATGATATTACCAGTAATAGTTGTTTCAGTTACAGTAGGTTTAGACATAAAAAACCTAACTGTCTTTTGTACTTCTTGTTTACTTACGATTGTTTCTTCTTGTGTTAATAAGTTTTTTTCTATCTGAAATAGGTAAGTTACAAATTGAGAAGATGTTTTCTGTGACATACAGAAGTCGTATATGTCATCGTGTTGATATAAAAACTCTTCTACATCTACACCATCAAAATAATATGCTTGTAATGCTTTAGCTATTACAGGAAATTCAAAACCTTTAAGTATTCCACCTTGAGGAATAAATATACCTTTAGTTTTCTTCTTACCGTCTGTAGTTAAAGCCGCATAATTATTTATATCTCTTCTTACATAGGTAGAAAAGTATGATTCTTCTAATGTGAATCGTGATTCTTTCTCCCATTCTTTATATAAACATCTAACACCTTCTAACTGATCCTTTTTAATGTGTAGTAATAAACCATCTGTATTAGCAGAAATAACCTTATAACCCGCTAAATATAACCGTTCAATCAACATCAGAATCCAAAGTTGGTTGTTGATAGTAACTTTATACGTACACTGGGGATCATATAAAAAGTAATACGGAAAATTAAAGAGACCATAAATTGTATTAATTTTTATCTTCATACCAGCTTCTAGTACGGAGTACAAGACATTTTCTTGTTTATGTTTTTTGTACCATAATCGTTTAGATACAACCTCTTCTACTAACGGAATAAATATATCAACATCTAAGTGAGCAGGACAGACCTTATTGTTAATAATTGCAGTTGGGTATTGTGATGCGATGTCAATATCAAGTAACAATTCATCGTCTGGTACTTTAACAATTAACGGTGTATCTACGCTATGAATACCACCTAATGCTACAGTGTAAGTCATTCCACCGTATTCAAGTTCTGGTATATCGCATACGAACTTATCATCATTTTTTCTAACTATGTTAAGTGTCTTAATGAGATAGAAAAAAGATTGTAGTTCTGGTGTTGTAAAGTTGATTTGAGGGAGGACTATATCTTTAATTGAAATATTCTCACGTGGAGTTCGTAAATATTTAAGTTGTTTAATATCGGTATTAGGGTTCTTTTCTAATATCTTTTCGTAGTAAAACTTATCAAACAACTTCTTAGCAATGTAGCTATCAGCCGAACTTAATACATCAATCTTGTAATGTTGAGATAGCACTTGGCGCATCTCTAATCTTTTTTCTATATGATTGAGAATTTTAAGTGTTATATCAACGTCATTCTTGTTGTAATCAACTAATAGATCAAACTCTTCATCTGTTATTTCTTTATCGTAATCAACAGGTAAGTCTTGAATAATAGGATGTTTAAGGTTAACTGCTACAGCTTTGAGTGACTTGACACTATATCCTTCACGTATAACTTCTAATAAATCAAGACTATAAAGAAAGTTACTGTTGTATTTGTATGGATTCTTATTACCCTTAATCAGTGTTTGTGAAAACTCCCATAACTCAAGTAGTGTTATATCTTTGTTGTAAATTAGATGATCAATAACACCATTATCAAACTGTAATGAGTTATAACCAATCCAACATCTAGGATTACTCTTATTAGTGATTAAATTAAGTAACTCATTAATATTATTCTTGTCTTTGTACCAAGAGTAAATACGATATTGCTTAACCTTTAATGAATAACAAGTAACAACAAGTGCATTTTTAAATATCTCAACGTCGTATATTATTCCTGTTTGTTCTAGTTGCTCTAACATAGTTAACCTCTACTTATTACAAAGATCCGCTATCTTATTAGAGTAGCGGATCTATTAAGTTATTGTTCATAATGTAGTAACTCTAATTAACTACTCTTACTTAATCAAGCTGCGTAACGTTTAACCGTATTAGGTGATTTAAACTCAATTACATTACTGTTACGTGGAGCATATTCAACTACTTGAGGTTGTCTCTTCTGCATCCATGAATTAACAATAACTAATCGCTTACCTTGTACTACTGCTTCAATGTCATAAAACTTATCAACAGCATCACCACGTATATTACCGTAACGATCTTCATATTCGCTACCAGCTAACGTACCTACCAACTTAATCTTTTGGTTATACCTACCTTTTTGCATCTTAACTAATACAAATTGGTGATTAATGTTTTCGTAGATTACCTTACCAGAAATACGAACTACATCCCATTCAATATCATCTGGATTCTGATATACTACAACACCGATTACTATGAAGTCAAGATAAGGTGGTTGTTCACCTTCATATTCATAGTAATCGTTACTATCATTAGGATTAAGTGTATTAGGTACAAGAACTAAAGCTGACTCTTTTGATAAATCAATTTCACCATCGTCAACTAATCTTTGTACCTTGTAAGAAAGGGTAGCAGGATATGAGCTACCCAAAATGTTAACTACGTTGTTATCAAAAGTCCCCTTCGTTACTAATCTCGCCATCTGCTTGTTCATCTATCTTACTCAACTGTTCGCATCGAAATGTACGATCTGGAAAACCTACCAGATAATATATATGATACTTATCAGTTGTGTTATATTCCACTTTTTCAACAGAAGTTGAGATATACTCATTTTCCACTTCAACAGTAACCGGAGTAGAGATAGAAAAAAGTGGTGGACGTACCATTAACCAAAGTAAGTTTTTAACTTCAGGTGTTAATAACTCCATTATCTTAACGCGCAAATCAGTCTTCCAACTATTAGTTAATTCCTTGTAACGTACCACATCATTAGTTAATACAGCTTCAGTTACAAGTTCAGCTTGACGTTTAATTAAATCTTGTTGCAATTTCACCTCTTCTTCTTTTTGCTTGTTACGTTCAATGGCTTCATCTTCCTTATCTAAAAAGTGAGTTAACCAAGTTTCACCAGTTTTAGGAATGGCATATAACCATCTTTTTTTTCTACCTGACCTATCAGCATAGTAGATGATTCCTTCGCTGTTAATCATGTCATTGAGGCGTTCTATGACAAGTTCACGATCTTCACCAACAGCATTAATTAATTCTTCTAGTGTGTAACCAAATGGTAAGCTATGACGGTCATCATATTCAATGTCGCCCCATTGTTCATCCCATTGATACCATTTCTCAAACAATAATCGTAACAAGTTATTTTGTAATTGTAAGTTTTCAGGCGTTAATACAGTTTCCTTAATTACTTCTAATCTCCAACTACAAGCTTCACCATATATCAACTTGTATTGAATAGTTACAGGATCACCATCTCTAGGTATAGTATGAAGTTCGTTGTAATTACCGTTATTAGGATCTTCTTTTCTAGTTAAGATAGCCATACCATCGTTAGTGCGACTTATCTTACTACTACCAGCAATACTATCTATTTTTTCTACCTGTGTTTTAGTACCGCCATTATAGCTAGTTTTATTATTGTGATGTAGTAATACAATAGTGAAATCGTTTTCATGCGCCATTGTTTGTAAGCCATATAACGCATTACCAATTTCACTACTAACATCAGTTAACCCTGATTGTCTGATACTACCATTAAGACTATCAATAACAACTAACTTACAATCGTATTTCTTAACTAGTTCTAGTAACTCTACTTGATGAGTTACTATATCTAAGTTTTTACATAACGTAATACGATTACTGTAAATTAACTCATTATATTGATTAAAATCTTCAAGTTCTAACGTTTGTAAACCACCAGTTCGTAATCGTTTAGCTGTTGTTTTACGAACATTTTCCTCATTTTGTACAAACAACACATTACCTTGTAAAACTGGACGATTGAGAAAATCAATACCAGTAGCTACTGAAATAGTGAGACAACTACCATAAACAGATTTACCAGACTTAGCTTGTGCTGGTACAAGTATCATACCACCTAACGGAATAATACCTTTAACTAAATCACGATTAGTTTTAATATCACTATTAAGCAACTCACCTAATGTATATACCTCAATAGGTGATTCCTTAATACTGTAAGATTCGATAATTTTTTCTACCTCTCTCTTATCATTAAGATGACGATTTAACCATAATGCTAACTGTGCTTTTTTTCTACCTTTAGTATATGCTTCGGTAGTATTATGTAAATCAATAACCCTTAACTTAATCTCTTCAATCATTATTTGATCGAAGTCGCTTTGAATAGTATCATATTGCTTACGATAAATAGCACAACCTTCTGCTAACTTAACAATTACTTCTTCGTTATTGAAGTTAATTAATGATCGTAAGTAGTTATAATATTCTTGTTCAAGTTCTTGTAATGTTAATAAATTATCAGTTAGCGTATCTTGAGCAGTAGTCATCTATCAATCTCCTTATGTCGTAATCACGTCCTGCAATATCAACTATATCGTCACCATCACTCATAGTGTGAGCAGCTTCACCATAATCAAATATGAAGTATGGTTTACTAACAGCCCAACAAGCTTGCATAACAGCAGTAGCTTTTTTTCTACCCCTCTCATCATTATCAGGTAGAAAAATAACTGATGTAATCTTAGGGTTAGTTAAGTTACTTGCTATGTAACTAACGTCCTCTTGTGCAAAAGTAGGTGCTGATAAACAAACATAATCTGTATTTCGCATAATATAGTCGGCGCATTTTTCGCCTTCTGTCATTAATACACTACCTGATGTTGTAACATAACTACTACCATATAACCCAAAATTATTACTACGTCCATAAGTCCAATTAGAATTAATATTTGTACGGTATTTAGGGTAGAGTTCTTTTTTTCGTTCATCATTATAATCAACTCTCTCAACACAAGATAAGGTAGAAAAAATATAAGTGGTAATGGTGCGATCTGATAAACGCCTTACTTTAGGTAATTGATAAGTTGAAGTTCGTTTAATGGGTGGATCTAATGAAGTAGGAATAACAGGTTTAATGAATGAACTAATTGGAGGTGGTAAGTTAGAAGTTGTTATTGGATTAGCACCTAATTTAGTTCGTATTGAATTAGGTGAACAGTTACCTGTATAACAACTATACTTACCTGTGTTCTTATGACACTTTAACTTACCACCACAAACAGGACACTCAAATGTGTATTCTGTTCCTAATTCATTAATCAAGTTCAACTTACCAGCGTGATAATAATCAGCTAGTTTGAACATTGTTAATTATCTCATACTAACTATTAATTCTTCGTAACTATCAGATAACTTAACAACGTAATTACATAATTCATTCATATCTTCAATTACGTTATTTGTCCAATTACCTTCTTGATGTAACTTAACTGCTATTTCTTTTAACTTATTAAGTATTTCTTCATTATCAACATCAGGAGAATAAGCATAGTTAGTATTATGATAAGCAACGGAAAAATGATTATCGTCATAATGTGAACTCACTTGTACATTAAATAAATGACCATCACTAGTAACACTAAAAGATCCGCTTTCGTATATTAAGTAAGTTGTCATAACTAAATCCATTCTTCTACATCAACAACAGGATAACCATTAGGTACATTACGTAACCACATAGCTTTATTACGATCATAATCAGCAATACAATACCAAGTGCCGCCAATTAATTGACGTATTAACTGAATAGATGTAATTAAGTTAATTAAGTTATTTAGCATAACCATTCTCCATCTTGATAAATAGTAGTTGTTTCTTCTTGAAATCTGTTAAACGCAATATATTCTATATTTGAAATATAAAATTCATACCACGTTAGACAATCCTCACTAATGTAATAACGACATTGAAATAAAGTTGGATATAAATCTGACTTATTTAATTCAACATTATCTAATTCAATAACTATCCTACCAAAGTTAACAGTAGTTGTGATATTACCAGTTATTCTTTCTATATTATTGCAATTAACTAATGTTCTTCTTATATCAGCTAATTGAATAAGTATTAATTCAAGTAACTCTTTATTGTGTGTCATTTCCATACTCCATCTTCAAATAACAACTCTACGTCATTAACAGTACAACGAAAACCACGACTAGTAACACTAAGATGATCAACAAATAAGTTATCTAACTTAACATAACTAGCACTAACAATACACTTCTTATCAACATTCATATTGATATTGTTAGCAACACAAAAGTTATATAGTAACAACAACTTCTGTTTGATTAACTCTACTTCTGTTAGTTGCATTATTATCTCCAATTACTAAGTCAATTAGTGTTTGTAATTGTAAAGGATTACGTTTATCGTCACAATTACCGGGACAATAGATAGAAAAACAATAGGGGCATTCTAACATAACAACACCTTTAACTAAACAATGTCGCAACGTAATGGAAGATAACCACCGCCATCAGCTTGTAGTTCCATTTCTCGCCAATTAATTTTTTCTTGATTAGCATAACCTACAATCATTTTTTGCATCCATTCCCAATAAAACTGTAATGAATCAGGATTGATGTAGTAAACAAAAGGTTGTCTACAAGTAGGAGTTATGCCGACTATGAACGCTTTGTTGAATGGATAACTACAATTAGTACGTTGATTAAGTGCCGCACTGTAAGCGGCTAACTGAACACAGTATTGCATCAAAGGATAAAAAGGTTCGCCGTTATATGGGCGTACAACAGGTTCTTTTGTTTTGTAAGTCTTACCATCAGGTTTAAGAATTAACCACGATTTCCAATCCTTTAAAGCAGGTATATAACCATCACTAACTGTTTCTCCCGTATCACGAATTATTAAACGGCTACCATCAATGTAACCAATAAAATCAACGTTACCAGCAAAACCACCTACACCTTCTCGATACCAATATGTAGTTTGTTCAACAGCAATCGGTTTGATAATAGGAAATAACTTTTTTTCTACCTTACTAAAACAAGCGTAGTTAATTGATCCATCATCTATTGGTACTTGATTATGTGAGAAATATTTTTCTATTAGATTATGAATCTTAGTACCAGCATTAGCAGCTTTAGTTGTTATAGCATTAGCATTTTCATGACCTACTTTATCACGCCAAGCAAATAAAGCTGTTTTATCTTTATGATAATCAATCTGAGTAGTTACAGATTTAAGGTGTTTACTGAAGCTACCGTCATGTTCTACTATCTCATAATGTCTACCACTACCATCTTGCTTAGTTACCTGTTTAGAACTGAAAGTATTAACTATCATTACGTTACTTCATTAACTACATCTTGTTAGTGTAGCTTATTTGTTTACCATATTTAATTACAAAAAGAAAAGATGCAGTTGTTATCTGCATCTTGTTATTACTACTTGTTAATTACTTTTCCGATGGTTTATATGATAACGCTAACAACTCACCAAAGCATTTCAAAAAAACTGCATCAGTAAATCCAATAGGCTTAATTCCATATTTCGGTGCTAAGTAGTTAAATACAAACATTATTATTAGTGATGCTAATAATGTGAATACTACGTTAGCTATACCATTTTTAATGAACTTTTCCCAATTAATCTTCATTTCAAATAATCCTCATAAGAGATAGAAAAATAAGTTAATAAGGAGTTAATCACTCCTTACTTTAATCAATTAAAAGTTGTCAGATGCAGATGGTAATTCTTCGTTGGAAGATGCACCGTTAGCACCATCGTCAGACTTCTTAGGTGACATAGGAGGCTTGTTAAACTTAGTAACCTCACGTACATCGTATTCAATATAAGACTTACCTTCATAGACTCTAGAGCTTTGTATAACGTAACCTTCAATGCTGAATTGCGCCCCCTTCTTGATTTTCATCCATTCTTGATCTGGATCAATGAATGCAAATACCTTATCAGCACCAGGAACATTTTCCCAGATATTAATAGTAATCCACTGTGTTTGATTTTCCCAGTTATCATCTACTTTTTTTCTACCCGCACTTGCAGCTAAACTAAACTTGATAACTCTAGTATTATTGACATCGCGTACTTCAGGATCTTTACCTAAGTTACCACTAACTTTAATTTCAAAACCAGTAGGAGCTAAAACGTTATAACGGATTTGTAAGTCTGACATAATAGTTGTTCCAATAAAAAATAGTAGTTTTCGGTAATAGTGATATCGTAACACAACTAGGAGTTGATTACTGTTATTATTCACTTACAATTTGTAATTTAACTTTGAGTGATCCTATTACAGTTAAACACCTCAGAAGTTAGCACCAATATTAATCATTTATTTTTATCGCTTTATTTATTTCATTAACTGAATACCAACATTTAACTTCAGTTAACGAATAAAATTTAATATTGTTAAGGTGACTATCTTCTTCAATAAATAAACCACGACTGAAATAACCAATACACCATCCGTCATCAGTAGTTAGGAAAACAATATGTTGTTCATAAGATGGTAGTTTTTCAGAAGGTTCGTAAATTGTAATATTAACGTTTTTCATTATCATTTATTGCTTCAAATTAATAAAGAGATAGAAAAGTATTAAGGGGCGACTTAACACCCCTTGAAGTTAATTAGCTAGGTATTGGTTCGAGTTTCTTTTTAGCTTGTTCTATATCAGTAACAAGTATTTTACCTTTAGTACGAATATCATCTTCTGTGATATTAGTAAAGTCTGTTGTTACAAAAGGATGATCTTTACCTGTTACATCTTTGTATTCAGCTAACTTCTTGTTGAACAAATCTAATAACTTAACTTCTACGCCTTGATCTAAGTAATATTTGATTTCAGCTACAGCACGTTTAGCGTTCCATTGTTCAATTTCATCTGCTTCGTAAGGAGGAATAACAAATTGCTTATCACGAAAATAGTTAATTCTAGGTGGTTTAGTATTACGTATTACTTGAGCGTCTCTACCTTGTTTATCTGTTAATAAGCTAAACTCTAATGCGATATGAAATTCATATTCAATGTCAGCTTTGAAAACAGGAGCTAAACCAACTTTAACAGCTTTAGTCCGGGTCTTACCTGTTTTATCAATGTATTCTTCCATGATTGTGTCAGACTTAACACGCGAAGTAACAATCACATGAGCAGTTTTAGATGAAGTAATTGTTTCTCTAGCTTTAGCTATCTTAGGCGTTACAGTTCCCCAAGCATCTTGAGTTTTTGCTTTATTACCGTTTGTTATTTTATTAACCTCATCTAATGCTCCACCGAGTCCTTCCCAATACTTAGAGATGGTATCAATAATTATTACACCACCTTCGCCTACAAATGCTTCAGCTTCCTTAAATGCCTTAACTAATGAATCCATTGAAAAAGGTGCATCAACAGGTAGCACATTAAAATCAGGAAACAAATCTAAAGCACCTGAACTATTTTCATTTTCAGTATCAATTACAACTACTTTATCGGAACTAGGTGCTAATAATGTAGCTATTTCAATTGCAGTAGTAGTTTTACCTGAACCACTAAGTCCGTAGAAAAACAAGCGAGCTTTTTGTTGACGTTTTGTTGCACGACGAATCGATCCCATTATGATTCTCCTATTCTTTTTACGGTGTAACTTTTATGTTGCTGTTTCTTACAAAAGACTTTAATAAGGTACAGTACCAGATTAACTCAACTATTATAACCGGATTATGCTGCTAAAAATTCATCAAGTGCTAACTTATCTTGATAATCTTTCCATAATTGCATTAGTTGTGGATACTTGTATTGAGGCGGAATATTATCTTCTTTTCCTCCTAACCAAGCATTAAACGTTCTGTTAGTAGTTAACATAGCAACAGCAACACTACATGGATTATGTAACCAAGTAACAAGTAATCTAGCATCATCGGTTATTTGATTACGAACTCCTGTATCAACAAGACGTTGACTTCCTAACTCAACATAGAATACGCGATTGTTACTTCTTTGTTGCAGTAGAGATTTTGGTTTATCTACCATAACTAAGATATCTTTAGTTCTAGTCCACATTTTGTTATTGTAATAAGTTGTAAATGGATTAGGTAAGTTAACCCAGTTAGCGTATTTACTTATAACATCAGTTGCTAATTTATCTTTAGTAAGTAATTGAATAGTGATATTGTTAATTGTTGTCATGATAATGTATCTCCAAATAATATTAATAAGAGATAGAAAAATGGGTGCGTTTTTAACACCCATTAATATTCCTTTCCCTCCACTCTTAACTATCTATCAACATAGTCCCAACATATGCAAATTTTAAATCACAAAAAAAATCCCCTTTCCAATTCACAATATACTTCGTGTATATCGCCTATGAAGTTACCTGCTTTATCTGTTTCAATTAATATGAAATCATCTTCATCGTTATGAAACAACTTCCAATTATCTTTACCAAACATGAAATCACACATTGCGCTGATTAAACCTTTAACTTGTAATTCAGTCATTTTCTACCTTTTAATAAACTAATTGCATTTTATGTTTGAAGATATTAACAGCAGTAGGTTCAACTGTTACAAGGAATTTCTTATCTGGAATACCTGTTTCTTCATCACCGTATTCAGTAATTACACACTTCGTAGTAGTTAATACCTTAGTTATATCACCATAATTCAAACCTTCAACTATAAATGAATCTAATAAATCATAGTTACTATTAACTCTGAAACTTTTCTTACATAATAAATCAGCAGATACAATTTTGTTTAATATTAAACATTCTGCTAACTTATTATCTTCTAATATTTGTTGAATAGTAACTAGAAAGTGTTGTTCGTTGTAATCTAAGTTCATATCTTCAATTAACTTAGATGGTAAATCTTTGTGCATATTAACTTCATTAATTAAAGAAGTAATAGCATCAATAGTTAGATAACTTAACTTACCTATTGTCTCAAGTAAGTCGTCTCTGTATTCTTGATACAGTAATAAATCATCCACAATCTCAAATATTGCACTATCAGGTAATCTATCAAACTTTTTATGATATCTAATACGTCCAGGTCTATTAAGTAAGTTATCATCAATTCGTAATTCATTAGTCGTAAACAAGAACAATCTCTTATGTACATTAGTGTTAATACCATCTAATAAAGATAACACTTCGCTAACATTATCATCTTCTTCCTGATCGTATATCTTTTCAAATTCATCAAAGAATACAATAAGTTCCTGTTGTATTTCGTTAATAAAATCAGGCATATTAATAAATCTTGCATTAACTATAACAACAGGTAATTGTAATTGATTACAAATCATCTTAGCCGTAACAGATTTAGATGTACCTTTCATTCCTGAAAGTAATACACCTACGTTGTTATCTACTTTATTCCAAGTTGTAACCACCTTATCTATAAAAGGTGTATTTAGATCATACAATTTAGAAGGTAAAATAAAAGTTTCTGATTGCTTATCTAAAAACAACCCAAACTTACATTCTTTTAATAAATAAACACCAGCTTCTAATTCATTTATTTCGGTGTTCTTGTTGTTGTAGAAAAAAGAATTACCACTTAATTGCCATACTTTAGTCATGATATTTATGTCCAATTATTTAATTTACCTGGATAGAAATGCAAGGGCGACTAAAACCGTCCATTATATATTACAGTAGTGATTCTAGTTGCGTTATTAATTTAAGTTTTTCATCGTTATCATGTACTAATAACTGAAGATCCCCTCTTAAATCGTCCATTTCATATTCAATATCATTTTTCTTTTCTTCTAATTCATCTATTCTATTTTGTATTTGAGTTATTTCTTCTTTATTGTTAGCGATTATTTGTCTTAACTTATCAATTGGACTAACATCTAAATCATCAATACATCTTAATTTAATGTCGTAGTTCAACAAAATGCAAACAATACTACGATAACTAAGTTCCCAAGTATCTTGTTTATTCTTACTCGATCCTTGTTCAAGTAGAAATTCCTTATTTCTATTAAGGTAAGGATATAGTGTTATTTTCTCATATTTGATATGAGTACGTAATACCTTTAATAAGTTACCAACTTTTCTTAGTTCATGTATTTGTAGGTTAAGATCGCTGCATAACCATTTACGATTATAAAACAATAACTCTTCAGCAACATCTTCTGTTAATTTAGCTATGTCAAATGTAATTTCCATTTTTTCTACCTCTTATTTACTGGCTAACCATTCTAATTCTAATTCAGTAAACACGTTAATCAAGTAACCACTTGTAGCTATATATTCGTTACAGTTACTATCAACTGTTTCATCTTTACACCAAACTTCACAATAATCATCTTCATCAACATCTATTCTATTAACGTAATCAGAATAAACTTCTCTAGCTAACAACTCAATATAGTTAGTTAGCTGTTCCTTCGTTAGTGTAATCATGTTATTAATCCTAATACTTTAGCAAACCTTGTTATCTCATCTGGTTTAATATGATGACAACCTGCAACAATACCTTTACGACTAATGTGATTAATCTTGTAACTACCTACTTGAATAATATCATCATAAACTTCATTACATCTAACACAATGTTGATATAACTTGAATAACATCTCACATGAATCAACAGGAAAAGTAGCACCTCTACTTGTTTCAACTACATCATCCTTAACTCGTAAGTAAATATTATCACGATAACAATAAGGAATATTAACAGGTTTACCATCTAACCAATCATGAAACTGCTCTTTATAATACTCTAAATCAAGTGCTAATTTAGTAGCTTTTTCTTCTTCTTCCTTACGTAACCTATCTTCATGTTCAATTGCTAATTTAACTAATAACTCATCTAGTTGTGTTTCATCTATTCTTTCAAGATGACTAGCATTGAAAAAGCCTATTAGTTGATTAGCTTTAACTAAATAACTCTTAGATTCTTCACATAGATAAAGTTTATTTTTTCTAGCTCTATTAGACTTACTTTGTAATTCAGTAGCTTTTTCTATGTAATAGTTGTAGATAAAATCAACTTCTACGTTTGATGGTGCTAATAAAGGTTTGCTGTTATAATAACCTCTACCGCTTTCATATGTAAACACTTTTAAATGACTACACGCTAGAATTATAGATGATTGATGTTTTTTTGTTGTATTACTGAATGGTTCTACATCTACAACTACACATTCTTCACCTTTACTATTACTACGAAATGCAGCTATTTCTGTACTATAACTATAAAAACTTTTACCCTCAAGCCTAACAGTGGTGTTGTAATTAGCCGCATAATCTTGTGATTGATTAGCAAATAAATGAGCTACTTCAGCTTGTTTAACTACTGTTCTAACCATGATAATATTCCTGTAATAAAGTTAATGAAATAGAAAAAAATAAGAGG
>Ga0209229_10000454_pt1 | contig 16621 bp, 10 predicted proteins | sample SanBayMetagenome_FD_187466 | JGI IMG/M metagenome (GOLD analysis project Ga0209229, IMG submission 187466) | Freshwater and sediment microbial communities from dead zone in Sandusky Bay, Ohio, USA (SPAdes) (version 2) | ecosystem: Environmental > Aquatic > Freshwater > Lentic > Sediment... | reverse complement strand
CTGGAGATACATTGAAGTTAGAGGATGGAGTTCCTAAGCGTTACGGAGATGTGTGGGTAGATTGTAACATGGGTGTTAAATTTAACAACCCTCTTGCATGTGCTTACCTTGATGTAACACTTTAATAAATAATTAGGGGGAGTTAGTCTCCCCCTTTTTTTTCTTATTTTAAAATTATTATTATGCCGATTAAAAAGAAAGAAGAGGTGTCGCCTAAATTTGAAGAATCAATATTCCAGGCAACATCCAAAGAGGAGCAAAACGATGCTCCAGTAGAATTTGAAGTAGAGTTGTTTGAGGATAACAACGAAGTAAAAGAAGAGACTAAGAAAGAAGAACCTAGTTTTTCTTTATCTGCTGTTCAAAAGATGATGAAAGATGCTGAGGAACGTATGATGAGTATGTTCAATTCTCAGATTTCTAAGTTAAAATTGAATAAAGATAAAGAAGAGTTAGATGCTGACTTAGATTACGTACAGTCATTACAAGATGATTGGTTAGAGAACCCTGTAGTATTCTTTGCTTTTTCTTATCAATTTTCTATCCATGGAGACATGAGAAGAGGAATTGAGACTGTACCACCGCAAGGATCTATTAGATTCAAGCCTGTGATTAGAACAAAGAGAAAGAGAGGTAAAGAGACACAAGTAATATCAGTTTCTTCTGTAGTAGTTCATTCTAAGGAGGTAGTAGATTATCTACGTACTCACACTCAGTATGGAATACTTTTCTTCGAGAATGTTGAATCAGCAATGAATGTAGATGCTACATGGGCGCAGAAGATGGTAGAGGCACAAACTTCTATTTCTCGTCTATCTGATATACAAGTTATATCAAGAGCGCAGCAAGAAGGAATCCCTGTATCTCAGAGTCCTGAAGATATGAGGAGACAACTTGTTGAGAAGATGGCTAAGCGTTCTATTGAACAGCACGAAAGGATGTTGTACGGAAGTATTCAGAGATCTATTGTAGATAAGGGTACAGGAAGAAGTATAATTGAAAAAACTATAGCTTAAAATGTTTACAGCGTTAGAATTAAGAAACCAGTTAAGATTTGCATTAGATGCGGAGAACTCAGATCATTATAGAGATGATATGGATATTATTCCTGCTATAAATGCAGCTGTGAAGTGGCTAACTTCGGTGGTTAATTCTGCGTATGGTCAAGACAAAATAGGCGAGGAATTTTTTAGAGAATTATCAACCTCTGGGGTGTTTCTAACAAGTGACACCTCAAGGGTTTCTCTAGAGATATTTCCTTCTGAAGTATGGTCAATATTGGCTGTATATCCTAAACCAACTACAAGGAATATAACAGGCGTTCCTGCTCCTGCTACTCCAGATTCTACGAGAAGTTATTTCTTAAATAATAAGCTACATATATCAGCTGAGACTTCTTGTAAGAGATTAAACTTAGAAGAGTGGGCTACCAACTATGGTAATCCATTTGAAGCAGGCTATCAAGGAGACCAGATATGCGATGACTTAAAGTTATACGCTTATTTAACTCCAATCAATTATCAGCAAACAACTTCTGGTTACAGAACTCAAGAGCTAGAGATTAGACCTTCAGTAAGTAATAAAGAAGTAACTATATTCTGGGCTAAGAAGCCAGACCAAATTGTAACACTAGCAGATGAGATTAATTTCCCTCATAGTGTGTTCCAATTACTATTCGACAAAGCATTGAACTATATTGCTTACAAACAAGGAGACCAGACTAACTTATACGGAGTTACAGCTCAAGATATTAATCAATTATTAAACGTGTTGTAAGATGACTTATAGATATGTAGTTTACGATTTACAGAAGAACTTCAATGCAACATTTGATGATGCTGATTTTACTTTTAATCAAATCCTTTATTGGGTAATGGTTGTGGCCAATAGGCTAAGAGTACAGCAAACTATGTCAACTAATTCAGATTTGTTTACATCAACATTTGATGATATACCTGTATTAGTCGATGCCAAAGGAAGAAAATACATAGACTTACCAGTACAGATTATGGACTTACCTAATAATGCTGGTGTAGTATATATAACATATAACGAAGAGACTTGTAACTGTGCAGGTCCTGCTTTCGCTCAAGTATGGTTTCAAGGAGTTAACTTAGGAAGTGTACAACACCTCTATTTAGACGAATACACGAAGCCTAGTGCAACCAATCCATATTTCTATAGGGTAGGTCATAAGGTGGATGGATCAGGCGTTAATAGGCTTTATTTACTAGGAGTAGAATGTATTCCTGTAAAGACAGTTGAGATAGCTGTTAAATCAAGCTTAGACCCTAAAAAACTATGTGATATAGATGAGGAGATTCCATTACCAGATGAGATGATTCAAGATTTGGTTATGCAAGTTCTTCAGTTAGGTAGATTTATTATGTTGATGCCTAAAGAGGTAACTAACGAAGGGGAGGATGAAGGAGAGTTAAATTCTCAGATGTATGCTAATAGAGCTATCAATCCTCCACAAGCAGCACCTATACAACAACAACAGTCAGAATAAAATATAAGATATGAATGCTAACGATTTTGTTGATGTAGAACACTTACTAGCTGAGATTACATCTACTGTAAATGATACAGACTATAAGAAAGGATTTCCTAAAGGATGGTATATCTCAAGGATTCAAGATGCTTTACAGGAGTTATCTATTGATACATTTTGGTTGACAGCTATCTTTGATTATGAGATTCCTACTAATTTTCAAATTCCTATTCCAGAGAATACATTTAACCTAAGAGAGATATATGCTTATCAAGGTAGCTTATGTAATCCTGTTAAGACTCAAGTAGTTTATTGGAAGAGGTTGTTTGATAACAGATATGATGGTCAAGGATATACAGCAAGAGTAAAAGATGATGGAAGTAATGGAGCTGATATATTCCAACCTAATCAACGTACTTATACAAGAAACTTACAAGGATATTACGGACCAAAGTATTATTACAACATCGAAGAAGGATTATTAATGCTGAGCAAAGATTGTCAAGCATTTCCTTATATCAGATTGAAGTTTAATATGATGGGTTCTTCTATCGGAGATAAACCTGTTGTTCCTAGATTTTTTGAACGTGCTGTTGTTGATTATGTAAAGACTAAGTTCTACGATGCTATGAAGTCAAGAGACCCTAGAATGTATAGACCTCTATGGGTAGATGCTAAAGGAGACTTAGAAGATTTAACTCATGGATCTTGGAACAAAGCTAAGAAGAGAATCAAGACTATGGACACTTCTGCTAAGATGAGCATGGAGGAATATATAAGTTCTATGTATCATAAATAGTTGATTATGAGCGATGTAGCTAAAAAGAAAAATCCTGGATTATGGAAGCGTATTGTATCAGAGGTTAAGTCTGGTAGCAAGGGTGGTAATCCTGGGCAATGGTCAGCTAGAAAAGCTCAGATAGCTACGAAGAGATACAAGGATGCAGGAGGTGGATATAGTGGTGCTAAGTCTAGTTCTAACAGTTTGTCCAAGTGGACTAAACAAAAGTGGAGAACAAAGAGTGGTAAACCTAGTGGAGAGACAGGAGAGAGATATTTACCAGAGAAAGCTATTAAATCATTAACTTCATCAGAATATGCTGCTACAACAAGAGCTAAGAGAAAAGGTAAGGCCATGGGCAAACAGTTTGTTGCTCAGCCTAAAGGTATAAAAGAAAAAACTGCTAAATTTAGATAACATGGCTGAAAAATTAAACAAAGCTTCTATGAAGTGTAACTCTGCTAGAAGCACTCCTAGTCATCCAAAGAAGTCTCACGTTGTTAAAGCGTGTTCTGGTGGTACAGAAAAGATTATTAGATTTGGTCAACAAGGAGTAAAAGGTTCTCCTAAGAAAGCTGGAGAGTCTGAGGCTTATGCTAACAGAAGAAAAAGGTTTAAGTCTCGTCACGCTAAGAATATAGCTAAAGGTAAGCTTAGTGCGGCCTTTTGGGCAGATAAAATTAAATGGTAGTATGAGAGAGTATAAAGGATTAGGCGATGTAGTTAAGCGAGTTGCTGAAGCTACACAAATGGATAAAGTTGCTAACTTTGTAGCTAAGAAAGTAGGTGCTAAAGATTGTGGTTGCAATGCGAGAGCGGATAAACTAAATGAATTAGTTCCTTTTAAAAAGAAACAACGATGAAGCAACAACATTACCCACATGACATAAAAACATATCAGAAAGGAATCCAATCAGATACTAATAAAGAGATATTAGGTCGATTAGAGGATGGAGAGCATGTTGATGCGCTTAACATGCGTAGTATGTCTATGGATGGTAATAATCTTGCTAAGAAGAAGATTAAGGGTGAAAGCTTAATTTTTGACGCTAAAGATAACAGGTGTTTTGTAGAATTAGCTCCATTACCAGGAGCTGATACATACGAATGTATGATGACTCAAGAGGTTAATGGTCATATCATTGAGTTATGGGCTTCTACTGAGCCAAGTAGCTATCCTCCATTTATTCGTATAGATGGACAGATAGTTTTAATGAGTGATGCTCTTCCATTTAATCTTAACTATCCTGTACAATACGACAAGAATGAAAGTTGTATGGGAGGAGAGATTTACATCACAGATAACAATGTATCTCCTATGGTGCTATCTGTTTTAGATATGATGGATAATTCTGCTATGACAGATACTGGAGAGTGTACTCAAAAGTATTTTGGAGATTTTGATCCAGCTAACTATTCTATACCTGTTTCCTCAGAGCTATATAAGCCTGCTTTTATCAAACAAGAGAGCGTTTCTGTAGCTAATGGATATGATGCTACGTTTGGAACTACAGGACTCGTTGTAGGAAGTTATTCTTACTCATATAGATTAGTGACAGCAGAAGGAGAGAGAACTCCTTTTTCACCTATTACAGAATTGATACCTGTGGTAAGAAGAAAGACTGCTCAATTTTCACCACAATATCCTTATTCTCATACTCATGGAGATTTTGCTAATATAGCTTCATCTACTGATTACGGTAATCATATTAGAATTAAGTGTGAAAACGCAGATGCCTTTACATTTTTAGAGGTAAGAAGAGATGCATGGCAATCAGATAGTGCTTATGGCGTTCCTCCTGTTTCTACTATTATAGGTAGTGTTCCTATTGGTACTGGATTAAATGTAATAGATATATTCGATAAGGCTGAGGCTAACTTTCCTGGTCTTGAGATACTTGATTTAGCAGAGCAAACAGATACGTTTTCTTCAATAAGAAGAGCTAAGTCTGTAAGATATTTCAATAGCAGATTGTATCTAATGAATGTTGGATATAACTCAAGAGACATTAATGGAGAGGTTACATTTGTAGATGCAGGTAGTGACCCTGCTTTTCCAACTATTGAAAAGATAGGTAAGGCTGGACATAAGCACCCTTATAATGCTGCTATGTATAAAAGCAATATGAGAGGTGATAAGACAGGTTTTGGAGTTGTTCTATTCGATAGCTTTAATAATCCTTCTTATGCTACTGAGATACCAGCTCCATTTAATAATTATGAGTTTCCTAATAGAAGAGATGAGGTAAGTCCATTGACTCAAGGAAGTTCTTATAAAGGCCTAGTTAAGGCAGCGACAACAGGTGGAGATGTAGAGTTAACACACGAGGTATTTGACCATTATGATGCTTCTCAAAAGGATTCATTAGATGTTTATGGTGTTGAAATATCATATCATGATGCTCCGTACAATACATTAACACCTACAAGTCAGTCTAGTTCTTTAAGTTCATTAAGTTCTTCTCCAAATAGAGGAATAAAATTAGGTGATGAAATAGGTTTTGATGATTATAGACCTAAAGGATTTGGGTTAGATTATTATTCTATGGGTCTAGCTGTTAAAGGATTAGACACATACCCAGATTGGGCTGATGGATTTTCTATTGTACAAACAGACCCTGCTTATCAAGTAGTAGCTCAAGGGCTAGGATTTTATAGATTAGAGTCAGCGGAAGGAATTGGATCAAATATGTCAAAAGATATAGATAAATTTTGGGCATACTTTCCAGATTTAGAGCATAGATTTCCAGATATAGCAGAGGACTTATTAAATAATCCTACTTCATATTCAATTCAGTTAGTTTCTCCATTAGGGTATTTTAGCGAAATCTATGCTAGTAGAAACTTGACTCTAGATGATGCTAGAAAGGGAACTGACATGATTACCTATGCTAGAGTATTAAGAGAAGGGGATGGCGGAACTATTAATCCATACTATGATCAACCAGGTTATTCTGGCGTTCCAGATGCTGATGGAAATAGCTATGTAGCTTACGGTAGATATATGAATAGAGATACTGGAGATTCTCCTGCTTTTCCAGGTAATACTCAAGGTAATAGAATATTTCCATTAGACATAGCTACCACAGAAGTTACTACAGCAGGAGGAGGTCGTCAGACATATTTTCAAATAGCTGTTGATACTACTGCTCCAGGATATGCTGATATATACAATGAATCTTCTGTAACGGCTAGTACAGATGCAGATGATTTACGACAAAGAGAATGGAGAGAGCCAATGTATGTTATAAATCTATATAAGAATAGAGATATAAACTCTGGTATAACAACGGAATATAAGTACACAGGGCATCACATTAAATTCAAATCATTAGTATTAGAATCTAATGGCACATCTAATCAATCATCTACTTTAGTATCAGAAAGATGGGAAGATTGTATTCCTTCTTTAAGTGGTGAGGTTTACAATGATTACTCTGCATTAAAAAGATTTGTATATGTAGTTGACCAAAATGGTGTAGAGAAACGATGGATGAATGTTACATTTGAAACTGGTCCAGATATTACTACTATACTTACTGGTTTAGCTGCTGCTGCTCCAGGCCCTTACAATGACCCTGTGCTAACAGGTGGATTTGATATATTTGGAATATATACAAGTACAGAAACATCTGTTGATTTATGCCCTCAATTTACGTTAAACTTTATTGATGTTCCATTATATACAGCATTTACAGTTCCAGCAGCAGGAACTAAAGTATATGTTAAATACGACAATAGAATACCTATTAGAGTATTTGGTGGAGATACATTTATTAATGAATCTATATGGGCTGTATTAGATAATGAATATAATAAGAATGGAAATCCTATAGGAAGCACAAATGAATTTATTTGGAGTAATCCTTTTCCATTTAAACAATATGAGTTTAATAGCAATTTTCCTGCTGGATTTGCTGGATATAGATGGTGGGAGAACACTCAAACATCAAACAAGTACGGATATTTTCATCATCAATTTGCTAACTCTGCTGGGTCTGAAAAATGTAGAATGAGACAAGTAGTTACTATGTGGACTGCTGAGACACGTTGTAACTTATCATTCTTCTTTAATTTAGAATCACCAGATAAGGCTGTTAGCGAACAAGCGTTTCCATTAGTTAACTACATACCAAGACCTTATGAATGGGATAGTAGCGCTGACCCTGGAGATAGAGCCGCTTGGGAATCTGCTAACAACTTATTGTCTGAATACTTTGATGATTACGGTTATGAATGGAACTGGTGGGGATGGGGAGGATTTAGGTTCTTACCTCAGACTAACAAGGATTATTCAAAGAGCCAAACGACAAGTACATATACATCTGTACCAACGGTAGGATTTGAGGAGCAAACAGATTTCTGTACAAGAATTATATGGTCATTAAGAAGGCCTATTAACTCTCAGAATACTCCATCTATTAGAACATTTCCTTCTGCTAACTATTTTGATATATCAGATGATACAGGAGAGATTAAATTTGCATGGAGTGCTTTATCTGGAGACAAGGGTAATAACCTTTACGCTTTAACAGATAGTGGTGTATGTTTATTAATGGTAGATAAGAGAGTTATCTATGAGATAAATGCTAATGAGTTAGCTACAGCAGGATCAAGTATAGGAGGTATCTTAAATCAACTATGGATAGATAAGACTATAGGGATGAGCGACCAGACTTGGAGAAGTTGGGCTGAGTATTCAAATACTTTGTTCTTTGTGAATAACAAGGCTGCTTATATGTTTACTGATAACAACTTGACTGATATATCAAGAACAGGATTTCATTATTTATTGAGAAGCAAGTTTTTAGACAGAATAGCATCCTCTTATGAATCTGATTTAGTAGGTGGATATAACGTGTTAAACAATGAGTATGTAATGAGTGTTAATGACTCTAATGATTTCTCTACTTTAATTTACGGAGTTCAACAGACCGCTTTACAATGCCAGAGTAGTTATTTGTACGACAAGTATCTTTACAATAACAATGTATTCTTTGGTATGAAGGATGCTAAAACATTTGAGTTAGGCGTAGGTAATCAGATTGATGAGACAGATATGGATTGTTATGTAACAGGAGTATCTAATGCTGATTTATATTACGACAAGGAGTTTATTAGAATAAGAGTTAATTCAAGTAGTAAGCCAGAGAGAGTATATTTCTACAAGTCTTATGATGATTACTTGATTGACAACTTTACTAACTTTGTTGATACAGTAGCTGTTCCATTATCTATGAAGGATTACTTTGGATATGAGTGTTACATACCTAGAAATGCTGTAGCACCTTATTACAGACAACAAGGTAGGGTAATGTTATTTAAGATTGTAAGTAGTGCTGATGAAGAATTTTTAGTAGCTTCTACAGGAGTACAATACAAGAAGTTAAAATAATTGTTAAATTTGGAAAAAATTATATTATGGGCGGTATAGGAGGTACAATCGGAGGAATATTAGGAGCTGGTTTAGGCTCTATTGGATCTTTAGGCTTAGGAACAACTGCTGGTGCTTCTTTGGGTACTGGTATAGGTCAGCTTATTCAAGGTGGTATTCAAAAGAAAAAAGCTAAAGGGATGTTACCTTCTCCAGAGGATGTAGGTGAAAGAGCTTTGTTAAATACATTACGTAGGAGACAACAGGCTTTATCTACTGGTACTGCTTATAATCCTCAAATGGTTGCTGGTCAACAGATGGCTAAGGCTATGCAGAGAAATGCTTTTGCCGCTGGAGGCCCTGTTAATATGGGTATGTATAGTAATCTCATGAGTCAGACTATGGGTAATATAGCTCAGCAAACTTCTCAAGATATTGCTCAGAACTTAGGTCAGCAAGGTCAGTTAGCTACTCAAATGGCTAATAGAAAAGCAGACTTAACATTACTTCAAAGAAATGAGATGATGGCTGATGCTGCTCAAAACATAAAAGATTCTGGTCAAAACATACCTACTGCACTTGAGCCTAAAGGTGCTTTTTCTTATAATGAATTAGGAGAAACTCCAGAAGAAGCTAGAAAAAGAAAGAGAGAAGAAGCTAGATTACAGAAAGAACAAAAAGACCAGGAATCCTAAATAAGAGTATAACATGGCTATAAACGATAAAGAGAATCCAGAAGAAGGTACTCCTAGAAGTAATAAGGATATACGTAAGGAAAGAAGGCAGATGAGAGCGGTCAATAGAGACAGAAAATCTATGGGCGCTGAACCTTTATATTCTAAGGAAGAGATAAAAGGAGTTAAGAAATCATTTGAACCTGCTCCTGGTACTGTTGTAGCTGGAACTCCTGTTGTTGTAGATAATACTCCAGATGTAGAATATATTAAAGCTGGATATGGATCTGGTAAAAATGAAGTTAAACAAGTAAGTCAAGAGTTTAAAGCAGGCACTAAAGAAGCTGAAGAAATACGTAAAGACTCTGAAGCAGGTCAACAATTGGTTAAGACATTAGCTAATACACCTAATCCTGCTAAAGAAACTCAAGATATACTTCAAGTAAAAGCTGATAACAAAACTAATTTAACATCTACTGAACAAGATAATTTAACAAAGGCAAATCAAGAAGTAGGCAATGAAGTAAAGAAATTAGATGATGCTATTACAAATGAAGAGATAGATGCTAAAAATGCTATGTCTAACATTGGTGATGTGGTTCAAAATAAACCTGGACAAGATGGTTGGATTGACACTTATGTTACTGAGTCATTTGAACCAGAATCTAAAGAAGATATACTAGCAAGAGCTGCTGTTGCTGCTAGAAAAAAAGCCCCTCAATTAGCTATCGAAAAACTAGGTGTTCAAGATTATTATCCAGAGATAGGTAGAGACATTGCTGTAGGTACGTTTACAGGTAGTAGAATAGGCTCTCAAACTATTTACTCTGGTGCTGGAGGAGTATTGCCTTTAGGGTTGTACGATGCTAGAAAGAGAGCTATAGCGGCTGATATAAAAAAGAAACAAGCATTGATGGATGAGCTTAAAGAAATGCCAGATATTGCTAAACAATATAAACCTGCTTTTGCTCAGTATTTTTATAATGGATTAATGGATTATGTTGAGGCATATAAAGACAATCCAGAAGGATTAGCATCAGATCCAGGATATTTAAAGTTTATGTCAACCGAAAAAGGAGTAGCTGAAAACTTTTCTAAGACATCTGCATATCTATCAGATTTGGAAGAGAAATTAGTAGATCCTAAAACTGGAGAGCCAGCTGCATGGGTTACTAAAGACATGATGAGTATAATCAACAATGTTAAGACTGGTATGTTGCCAGGTAAGATTGAAGAGTATTTTTCTGGTAAAAAGAATATAGCAAAAGTTCTTAATACTGTTAGAGCTTTACCTAATGCTTTAAAGCAAGGAGATGAGATAGTTAAGACATTGATTAAGGATGGAGCTATTGAAAGAGCTATTAATTTAAAAACAGGTAAAGATTTTAGTCCAGAAGAATTAGAAGATTTGAATAATCTTGTTCAAAAGCTTAATAGTCCTAGTCCTGATTATGAAGTGTTCTCTGAGCTAAAAAGAAAATACTATGACTTTAACCTTGACAAGGTAGCTGAAGAATGGGTTAAGAATAATATGGCTGATCAATCTGATAAGGTTAAAGAAGAGGTTAAGAAAAGCATGGCTAGTTACATGTTTGAGCAAATGCCTAAAGAATCTATTATTAGTACTATTACTAAACAAGCTAATGATGCTGCTGAAAGACAAAATGCTCAATTGGATTATCAAGCCTCTATGGCTAGAATAAACGCTGATAAAGAAATGTTTTATGCTGACTTTAATCGACATACTAGTATTACTAGAGCTTTATATGAAGGAATGGAAAGGCTTGGTAGTAATGATGAATCGGTTGATATATACGATGCTGGAGTGAATGGGAAGAATGGTTTAGAAATGGAATGGCAAGTTTATGACAGTAAGGAGAAAAAATATAAATGGGTTAAAGGAAAAGATATAAATTCTACTACCGATAGATATTATAAATCCGATAAAATTTCTAAGGATAATGTATATACCGCTATGCCTGTAGTTCATGTTCAACCTACTAAAAATAATATGCAGAAGAGTGGAAGTAATTACAATGTATCTACTTATGGAGTTGCTTATGAATCATTTGTTGACATGGGTGATGGTTCTAAAGTAGGAGCTACTCAAATAAATGTACCTGTTAGAACTCCTTATGCTACTGCTGTACAAGGAGGTAAACTAAATGATGGTGTTATTGGAAGTTCTGATAATGCTGTTGGAGCTAAATTCCAAAGAACAGCTGGAAACATTTACGCAGGAGGAGGTAAAGGAAGGACTGGTGGTTCAAGTTCTCAATACAGTAGAGAATAGATAATAATATTTATCTTTGTTATAATTAGATAATAAACTTATGGCACTAAATAGCGATTTAATGAATACTCAGACAGGAGGAGAAGGAGAGACTGTACAAATACAAACTCAAGAAAAACTAACGCCTGAGCAATTTGATGTAAATATTAAAGCGCAAGAGACACCTATTGATAGTGAACCGCCAATACAACCACCTGTTCAAAGGGAAGGAATGGCAGAAGTTCAAAATACTCCTCCATCAGAATTTGTTGAGGCTCAAGAATCATTTAATGAAGCACCTGTAGAATTACCAGAAGCAAATCCAGTTGTAAATCCTAGTGAAATATCAGCTGAAGATGATGGGTTTTTACCATTTGTAGATACTTCTATAAATGAAGAGGAGGAAGATACTTCTTTACCATTTATCAATACTGATATAGATGGAAATTCTAATGTATTTGATTCTACTGTTCAAAACTTAAATGAAGAACCATTAGATGATGGAGTAAACAATATTATTGAATTTCAAAAGAAATTTGGATTAACAGAACAAAAAGAAGAAGATAAGCCAAAACCTACCTTATTTAAAAACAATAGTTTTTTCAATATAAAAAGTGATTTAGAGGAGAATCTTACTGATGGAGGAAATGCAGATCAAGAAAGTTTAAAGGCATTAGGAATAGACTTCAACCCTAATGCTGCTAAATCAAATGTTGAAGAACCACTTGTTGAAGTTACTTTAACTGAAGAACAAAAGAAACAATCTTTACTTCAAGAATATTATAATGCAGAAAATGAAATGCTATCTATTAAAGATAGAATTATTGTAGAAGAGAATAAACCAAAAGATAAAAAAAACTACGAAGTATTAGATGAGTTAAAAGCAAGGAATAAAGAATTAAATAATTTCTTAAAATCATTAGATAAAAAAGAAGATCTAAAAAGCTATAAGAAAGAAACAGAAAAAAAATTAGCTAAAGGTCAGAAAGGATTATGTAATGACCCTAATGCATCAAACTATCTATCTCCAGGTTCATGTGTTTATACTCCTGCTGGCGCACAAAAAGATATATATACATATCATCCAGAGAACTGGAGAGTAATGGATATATTCAATACTAAGTCTGATTATATAGCTAGAAATGTATTTTCAAATAGAGTACAGTTTAAAAAAGATTCTCAAGTAGGTTCTAGATATGGAGATAAAATACAAAGCGCATCTGATGCTAGTTTAGCTGTTTTAAGATTATTTGCTACTGAAGGAGATATAGAATATTATAAAAGCAAAGGTTTAAGTAGAGAGCAAGCTATGGCTGAACATACTCAAAGAGTCATATCTGAGTATGATTTTACAGCAAAAGAGCTTAAAGATATAGATAGATTACTTAAAAAAACTGTTGATTGGGCTAGGTCTGAAGGAGGAGCTTATAAGTCTGGAGAAAATGCTGGTAAGTTCAAGGCTGCTTTATTGCCTAACTGGGGTGTTTTAGCGGCATCAGAATACGAAACAAAAGATGGTCAGAAGGTAAAGCTTTTTAAAGGAATACAAGAAGATGAAGATCAAAAGAAAAAGAACAAAAATGGATATGGTATATCTCCATGGGATAAAAGTTCTTTTCAATATACAGATGCTGAAGTAAACTCAAAGAACAATGACCCTTATTTTGTTCCTGCATCTACTGTAAGCTTATGGGAAAAAAATGGAATGATTACATTTGATGAGCAAGGTAATCAAATAAAAGCTAAAGGCCCTAAATTTAGAAGAGATGTATTCAAGACTCAAAAGACATTATTAAGAAGAAAAGATAAAGATGGTAATCCTTACTTACAGAGTACAGATCCTATTTGGGGTGTTGGCCTTACTGGAGTAATGGATAAGGCTACAGAAGATGCTTTAAAAAGATTTAATAATGATTCTAGAGTTAATAAGAAAAATAAAGTAGTAACAGATTTAAAAGGTACTGCTACTGGTACTGGCGTTGATTACGATATAGAAAGAGATAATCCATTTTATAAATACGATAAAACAGGTAAGATACCTGATATTGCATTTGGTAAGTTGAAGATGAAAGATATTCCTTTTGGCGCATGGAGAACTAGAAAAGATGCTGAAACTTGGGCTGCTAAAAACATGCCTAGTAATACAAAAAAAATATCTGGATTAGGAGCTGATGTAGTAAATCAAAGTCAATCTGATTTTAAGAAATATATAGATGGATTAGGGATAGGAGTTACTGTACAGCTTGAAGGCGGTGTACTTGATTGGGATAATGTTGTTTTAAAAGCTCCAAAAGGAGTAGTAGCATCTGATTTAATTCTTGACTTAAATGAGGATGAAGAGAATGATTCTAACGATGCAAAACAACTAGAAAGATGGTTGAACTCTGTTCAAGAAAGTCCTGGAGATAAACTTGTTAGTATGTGGTCTGAGATATATGACCCTGCTAATGCAATGATTCGTAATGGTCAGATAAACTTAGATAGAGGTAATCAATTTTTTTATTCAGCAAAAGATAAAGATAAAAAAGATGTAACACTAGGGGTTACTGAAAAAGCAGAATTTTCTGATGTATATAAAAATTTACCATCTGATAATTTAATGACTAAGGGTATTAATTATCTTATGGGTACTGCTGAATCATCTAAAAAAGGTGAAAAGGTAATTGACATTGATAAATTTGCTAAAACAATAGAGAAAGAGCAAAACAATATTGGATTACAAATTTCAGAACTTGAAAAAAAATCCCAACAATACTCTAGTACAATTCAACCTTATTTAACAAAATTAGAAGATTTAAAAAAACAAACAAGAGAAGAGCAAGATAAAATAAACAAACAAGTTGATGAATTAAAAGCAAAATTTGACAATGACTTAATTGATCAAAATGAATTTTCTTCTAAGATAGTTGAATATTCAAATAAAACAACCTTACTTCAACAAAATCTAAACAATGCTATAACTCAAGTTAATAATGCGTATAAGAACAATAAAGGTACGTATGATGAAATAACTAAGATACAAGACGAGATAGAAGATAAAAGAGGTCAATTAACTGGTATAGGTTCAGATCTTCAAAATTTATATGGAGTTGCTGTAAGTGATATAGCAAGTAAAGTTGAAAAACAAAATACTATAGTTGGTTCTTTAGCTTCTAGTTTTGTAAATGGAACTTTAAAGTCTTACATGGGTACAGCTAATTTAATGGCAGACACGCTTGATGCTTTGTTTGAGATTGAAGGCTCTCCAGATTCTGCCGAAAGAAAAAAAGTTCTTTATCAAGATTTTGTAAAAGGATTTTTAAAAGATTCTGGATTATATAAAGACCCTAAATCTGAAGGTTTTTTAATGCAATCAGTAAGTAGTGTTTTTGAGTCTTTAGCAGGGATGACCAATCCAGTAACCATAGTAACAGCAGGAACTCCATTAGAAAAAATAGGAAAGATAATTGGCTTTGCTTCAACTGCTTATGCTGATATAGATTTAGAAGTATCTACTAATCCGAATTTATCTGATTTAACTGAATTTCAAAAGAAAGTAATTACTATACCTTATTCTATTGGAATAGGTGTGTTAGAAGATTTTGGATACGGAACTTTATTGAGAGGCGGAAAATCATCAATAGCAAAAAGAGTCCTTACTAATCTAGTATCTAATTCAATTAAATCTTTACCTAAAAACGCATCTCTTGAGCTTGTAGAAAAAGCAATTAAAGGAGAAGTAAGTAATAAGTTTTTTAAGTTATTTTCGGCAACAGCTAATGCGGCAGCTGGTGGAGCTGAAGAAGAAACTCTTTCAGCAATAGGCATGGACATTTTGTATAAAAACTTAATGGATTACACTTTTGAAAAAGATGTTTTTAATAAAGGAAACACTTGGAAAGATTACTTAAATATGACAGCTGAAAGTGCGCTTGGAGGAGCTATAGGTAATGGAGCTTTAGGTGGCACTTTAAATTCTGTGGATTTATTTAGAAAAAATAAAATAGAAGAAGTATCTACTCAAGATTATGACTTTTTTGTTCTTACAGCGAATGATAGTAAGTTAAAGGAAATATTTGCTAATTCAGTTAAAAATAAATTAGCATTAGGAGATATAAAAGAGGAGGATGCTAAAAGCCTAATGGAGAACTTTGAAAATCTTGCTGCTATAGATAGTAAGATAAGTGATCAAATAGATGGAAAAGATAGACCTAAAATGGCTAGCCTTTTAATTCAGAAACAGCAATTATTAGAAAAAGCAAAAGGACTTGATGAATCTCAAAAAGGATTACCTAATCCAGAATTAGAGAATGTTGAGAGCCAAATAAAAGAAATAGTATCTAGAGCAGAAAATAGAATTAACGAAGAAAAGAAAAATGTTGAAGAAAACCAAACAAGGGTATCAAGTGAAGTCGGAGAAGGGCAAGAACTTGTCGAAACCCAACCTGTCGTTGAAACAAGCCAAGAAGAGGTTAGCCCTGGTGGAATGGTTCAAGAAGAACAAACAGAAGTAATACCTACAGAAGAAGTAACTACTGAAACTGAAACAACTCCTACAGAGCCACAGAAGATTACATCTGTAATGACTACTGGAGAGACTCAATTAGAATCTGATTTAATAGGTAAGGATGTTAGTACAGGTAAGCAACTTAAAACTGCTGATATTCAAACTGGAGAGGTTACATCTGAATTTAGAGAAGATAAGAATCCTACTAAAGGTAAGGTTGTAAATGTTGAAGCCGATCCTAGAAATAAGAATATTGAGCGCTTAATATTAGAAGATGGTACTGTATTGAATAGAAATAAGAATACAGGTGCTATTAGTTTAAATAAGAAAGTTAAAGCATCAACTGTAGATACGGAAGTAACTACTGAGGCTACTGTTACTAATGAATTTGATGAGTTAGCAGACATAAACAAAATGACATCTATTAAGAAAAAGAAAGAGGCTATGAAAGCATTTAATGAAAAATATGGAGATAAAGCTACTCGTATTTCAGAAATAGATAGTAAATTTACATCCATTGTAAATCAATTACAAAAACAA
>Ga0209229_10000453_pt1 | contig 16637 bp, 13 predicted proteins | sample SanBayMetagenome_FD_187466 | JGI IMG/M metagenome (GOLD analysis project Ga0209229, IMG submission 187466) | Freshwater and sediment microbial communities from dead zone in Sandusky Bay, Ohio, USA (SPAdes) (version 2) | ecosystem: Environmental > Aquatic > Freshwater > Lentic > Sediment... | reverse complement strand
ATAGCCAAGATGGGCGCATTTTTAGAATATTAGATGGTTATTCTGGTTTTCAAGATCCTGGGGTAAAACTTAATGATAAGATTACCTTACTAACAGGAATTACTGACGATATGGTGAAAGATCAAGTATTTGATAATAATCGAGTAGAAGAAGTTGTTCAAGCAGCTTCGCTTATCATAGCTCATAACGCAAGCTTTGATAGAAAGTTTATTGAGAAACAATTCCCGATTTTTAAGCAGAAGGCTTGGGGCTGTAGTTATACCCAAGTTCCATGGAGAGAAGAAAATATATCAAGTGCAAAGTTAGAATATCTAGCTTATAAGTTTGGTATTTTTTACGATGCCCATAGAGCTGAAATGGACTGTTTGGTGGGCGTACATATACTTACTCAAGTATTGCCATTATCAAAAGAGCTAGCTCTTAAAGTTTTACTCAGTTGTCATTTTCAGAAGACGTTTGCAATAGCGTCAAAAGTCAATTGCAGTAATTAATCTAATTCACCTCAAACTAAAACCTTGTTCCCTCACCTTAATGTATATATAATTTACTACAAGTACTTAAATCTAAACATTAAGTTATATATAATGGAAAGCTTTGTTTCTCTTGAAAAATTTAAAAAACACTGTAATCAAATGATTAAAGAAATCCAAGAAAGCAAACAAACGCTATTTATTATTCATAAACGCTCGTTAGTTGCTAAAGTAATTTCAATTGACCCAGACTCCAGAAAATCAATTTTAGGCTTACTGCGTGATAAAGCTAAACTTAGTAAACATTTATGATTTAACTAAATTTTTATTTATCTTGTTCTGTTTTAATTTGGCTTATAACTTTTTCTAAAAGTTCCTTATCCTCAAAAATCCATTTTTCTGATAAAGGGATTTCTGTATATGGCTCCAGCACAACTGTACCATTATCTTCCACACTAACTCTATAGCTACTAACATTATTAGCAATAGCTCCAAGACTTATTCTTCCTTTTGAGTCTGGTCTTAAGATGATATCTGACATAATTTTCTTATCCTCATTTCTTATTTTTTACTTATAACTTTTATCTATTACTACTAAAGTGAATTATTCACTATTTTACAGTCATAATAATATACAAATATAAATAAAGTAGCAAATGCTTTAATACCAAATATAAGATAATTTAATATTTCCTAATGCAAAGATTATCCTAATTATATAATCTTTATTATAAACTTTAATGTAATGGGCTATAACGATATTAATTATATCCCACTAAAGTAATTAAAGTATACCAGTTTATAAACGTTTGTTTACATTATTAATACTATTGAGTTAAAAAACACAATGATTTATAGTCGTCAAATAAGGTATACCCTAAATGCACAGAGCTTCCATGATCTATCTTATGTATAAATAGAGTCGTTTTTTTATTTTATAGACAAATTTGTCAATAAGTAATAGAATCAACTTGCACACTTATAAACAAAATCTTAAATATTTTATGTCAGGCAAAAAAGTAGGTTATATCAGAGTAAGTAGCTTTGATCAAAATCCAGATCGTCAACTAGAAGGAATAGAGTTACATAAAAGATTTATTGATTATGCATCCGGTAAAGATGCAAACCGCCCTGCACTCGAAGAATTATTAAATTATGTTCGTGAAGATGATATTGTTATTGTTCATAGTATGGATAGGTTAGCACGAAATTTAGATGATCTTAGAATGATTGTACAAAAATTAAATGCAAAAAATATTCAAGTCCATTTTATTAAAGAATCACTTCAGTTCACAGGTGAAGACGCACCAATGTCAAAACTTCTTTTGTCGGTTATGGGAGCTTTTGCTGAATTTGAACGTTCCTTAATCAAAGAAAGACAAAAAGAGGGAATTGCAATCGCAAAACAAACAGGCAAATATAAAGGCAGAACCAAATCTATATCATTAGAAATTTTAAAACAAATTGAGCAAGAGGTTATAAATGGAAAATCTAAATCTCGAATTGCCAAAGAATACAACATAGCCAGATCTACTCTTTATAACTATCTTACCATATGATTAAATACCACGATGCTATAAAATAGAAAATACGATGCCCATATCTTCAGAAAATTAGGATACTAATATTATCAATTTTTTTACGCATAATTATCATTTGGATCAAATTGATTTTAATAAATACAGCAATATGTATGGCAACCTAACTAATTTCAGTGTCTATCCCTAATTTTTTAAGCGATTGATTGATTTTAGTCCACCAAATTTCCTTACTATCAATAGCTTTCATCATATTACTAAAAGATATAACAGCTTGAGAATCACTGCGTAGTAGAACTATTAACTCATCCATCTGTTTACTAAATTTATTGAGAATTTCACTAGGAGAGCTTTCTTTTTCTTCTTCTAAGATTTGAGCTTGCTTTATCAAACCAGAATAAATGCTAGGAATGTCATTCTTATAAGTTGTCGCTGGAGCTAAAAGCTTTACTATCTCGCTAGAAAAATTTATATGTTTTGTAAAAATAGCTTTAACTACCAATGAAGCCACTAACATTAATATTAATTGAGTATCATTATTGCATTTTTCAAATAAGGTATATTTTCCAAAACCTTGCCGAATAGAAAGCTTAAGTTCTTTCCAAAATGGAATCATTAAAAGTCTATTTCTCTGACCAATTATTTTTCCAGGAGAATTCAATTCTTCAATAAGCGTTCTTAGAATTCGTAACCATACTCCTCCATGCAAAGTCCCAAACGGAACCTTTACTACTCCAGCTGCAACAGCTTGCAAAGTAATACTATCCAGAGCAAATAAAGCATCTAAAGAATATTGCAGATTAACATCTTTTCTATCAGCAAATAGATAGCTCATCTTCTTATCCTCAGCTTTATAAAATAAAAATGTTTTAAGCAATACTTTATGTTTAGGGCAAGTCATCATCCATAAAAACTGCCAGTGCAACCTTACATAAGGCTCAGGATCTTCGTCTAAACATAACCTACATCCTCTTATCGTTACAGAGTGCTTGGCATTTATTAGCCATGGTATCCAATGTTCTTGCTCTGAAACTAAAAAATTCTTTCTTTTGCCAGGAAAAATGCAATATTGATCAATATAATCATTAAATATATTTGCTTTTGTTGTTTCAATAGTATCAATTAATAGAGGCGTATAACCTTGAGCAGTAAGCACTCTTATAGCATTTAATGCTAGTCCAGTACGTTCAGATAATTTAGTTAATAAATCAAGTGGAGGATTTAAATCAAGATAATATGCATCTTTACCTTCAACGCTAATTGCGAATTCATTCCATAAAAGATCTTCTAAGTATATATTATATCTACTTGCAATACGTGAAATCCATGATGATAAAGATTCATTAGGCAAAGGTGGAGGATGTAACGGCCAACGATTAAGCATTAAATCATTTCTCTCTCAAATTTTTGTCTTCTAGCAGTTGGGCTATCATAATCTGTTAAAGAAAGAACTTTAGAATTAATTGCTTCTTCTCCTGTTTCAACGGCAGTAATAGCTGCGCTAATTAAAAAAGTTGATACTTCTCCAATAGTGCCTTCTGTACGCGCTAATATATATTGTGCTATTTCATTACTATATAATTCAGATGGCTTACGTAAAGGAAAAGAAGCAGCAAAACTTTCTAAAAGAGACATGAATTCATCATCATCTTTCCAACGTGGTAAGATAAAAGGACTGAATCTATTTTCTAATTGATCATCAGAGCGTATTACTCTATAAGCATCTTCAGTGCCAACTCCAATGATTGGAATACGCAATACATTTCCAAGAAATCTTAACAAATTCAAAAATTCATTTCTAATTGAAGTACTGCCTGCTAATACATTATGTAACTCATCTATTATTAACATACTAACTTTTGTTTGCTTCATTATATTAAGAGCTAAAATTTCTAATTCTGACACCCTCATTCTTTTATCCATTGGTGAGTTCATTGCAAATAAAAGCATTGTATAAAAACGAGAAATCGATGGATCAGAAGGCATTTGCATTACTACAACTGGAATTATTTCTGTTCCACCATCTTCGCTTGGTTTTGGTATATGTTGACGACGAAATTTTTCTATAATCATTGATTTACCATTATTAGTTGGCCCAATGATTAACATGTTTTGCATACGCTGCTTAGTTGGCCAAGTAAATAAATCTTCCAATGATTTAAGAGCTTGATTTGCTTTAGTATAACCAATCCAACGCTCTGACCTCATCTTTTTTATTCTTTCATCAGCAGGAAGTCTGGCCCAAATCTGCGCTTGAGGTGTTAAATGAGATAAATCTAATATTTCTTCAGAAATAGTTATCATTTTTTACCACTCTTCAATATCGTCAAATTTTTTTATTGTATTTGGTTTTGTTATAGCAGCACCATTTTTTGGTAACATGGGCAATACAACTGCATTTCTCTTGTCATCTTTTAAATGTTCTAAGCGAGAGTTTTTACGACGAGCCGCTTTACTCTTAGATATAGCTGTTTCTGAAGTTACTCGCATTTTTTCAATTATTTTTATTATTTCTTCTTCATTTACATATTTCCTACCTTCTTCTTTAATACGCTTAACAGCAAGTCTGTGCTCCCAAAGAGTAATAGCAGGGTTACCTATAGATCTATATGGCACTTCTAAATATTTGTTCTCTACTGAATCAAGAACATATATTCTACTGAGATCGCGAGGATCTCTACGTATAACAAATTTATTTTTGCTATCACGATTGCTAATCCACGGTTTCAACGAATTGCTCATATAAATAATATGATCTAGCACGAAACCTTCTCTTTGAATGCATCTATAATATACTGGCAAAAAATCAACCAGAAATGCTTTTGCATTTTGTATATGATAAGGTTGCCATCCAAAATCCACAGCTTTCTTCCATCTGTTAATAGGTGTTTCTCCAATGGTTGAATGAATTGATGAATGATACGCATATATTGCTAATACAAACCATTTTTCTAATTCAGCTAGTGTAAATGCTGCATTTTTTTCCGAATCGTATTTTCCTTTTTCTGCAATATTTGAAAAGGTAGTACCTGGTAAGTTATGAACCATTTGCATCATTGTCCCAATCACTCTTTCAATAATACCTCCATAATGTGGGCTACCTACAGGTCGGTAAGTTATCTTTATTCCATGAACTTCACATCCTCGTCTTAATGCTTCACTATGAAAGTCAGCACCATTATCTACATGAATTGATTTTGGTTTACCAAATATTGGCCATTCTACCTCAACACCAATTCTGTCTAACCAAGAGCGTTTATTAATAACTGTGTGAGCTAAGCAAAGGCCAACAGATATAGCTGATGGAGGTTCGAGAGTTAGACAAAAACCTGTAATACACCGGCTATAAATATCTATAGCTATAGTAAGCCAAGGACGACCTATAGGTTGACGAGTATAAGTGTCTACAATAATCAAATCAACAGGAGTATGATCTATCTGCACAATATCTAAAGGATTAGCAACATCAGGGAAGCATCCTATAATAGGTTGTAATTTTCGTATAGCATCTGCTCCTTCTCTAAGAAAAATGACTTCTTCATGCTGCAGTTTTTTGATTCTTGTTTTAACAGTATTGAGTGAAGGACATTTTAATTTCTCTTTATGGCATCTTTCTCTAATTACTTGCATTAAGTAGGCAACCTTTGGCTTTTGTCGAGAAAGATAAATATCTACTATAGCATTAGATATTAGTAACTCTGTACTTGAATTTAAACGACTACCTCCTCTTCCACCGTTGGAACCTTCAGAAATAAGCGAAGTAATAGAGCCCCTACTTTCACGCCACTTTTTAATTAAACTATAAACTGTACGCTGAGAAAGATTCAGCTTTTGCGCTGCTTCTCTAGCTATAACTGCTGTTACAATCTCTTTATCAGCTAATGGACTTATAACTTCTGCTTTAAATCGAGCTTTAGCCCACGCATCATCTGTAAACTTAATAACTCCACTTTCTTGTATATCGCTATCTTCAGTCATAAAATACTTACTCTATTGCAATCCAGTTCTAATATAATTAGATACCATTGAATCTAAGTTCTGACAGAAATTTAGTCAATAGTCAATTGCAATTCTTGATTTTATTTAAACGCTGTTGCAATCGTCTTCTGAAAATGACAGCAAGCCTCTTTGAAGCAATAACGGAAAACAGATGTTTCCCGTGCGTAAGAATAATGGAGTATATGCAGCATATTACTACTAATTCTTATTATAAATGAATATCACATCAATTTGATATATATCAGTTGTTATTCGCTATTCTTAGCGCTATTATGTTATTTTAAGTTATTATTATTTATATAAGGGGTTTTATTATGTTGCAGTCTATTATGACAAGTAGAGGCCAAATTACTATACCAGCGGAAATAAGAGAAAGGCTACACCTCAGTTCTGGAAATAAGCTAGAGTTTCTTTTAAAAGATGACCAAATCATAATGCTGCCAATTAATAAATCTATTAGAGGTTTAAAAGGAATCTTACCAAAACCTGATATTGCTCTTACTTGTGAAGAGATGAACGAAATTATAAAAGATGTAGGTAAAATATGATAGGCATTGATACTAATATATTAGTTCGTTATTTTACTCAGGATAATTTAGAGCAGGCCCAAATAGTTGAGCAAGTTATTAATAGTTATGCTACGTCTCCTAATTCATTGTTTATCAATAACATAGTGATGTGTGAGTTAATTTGGGTACTTGAGAGAGGTTACAAATATAGCAAAGAGGCAATTAGTGCAGTTATAAAGCAAATGCTATCTACAGAAGAGTTTGCTTTTGAAAACCAAGAATTATTGTGGTTAGCCTTAAACCAATATAATCAAAATAAATTAGATTTCTCAGATGCGTTGATAGGAGAGATTAATAAAGAATTTGGCTGCTTGAAAACTTTAACATTCGATCAGGCTGCAATTAAGGCTAATAATTTTAAATACATAGACCATATTCCTTAAATATCTGATATATAAGGAATATGCTCTTAGTTATATCTCGTTTTAAGCTCAATTTTTCTTCTCCTAATTAAATCTCTATTCCTTGATACTCTTAAGGTTGGGATCATTGCTCGCGTTCTGAATGTTATTATCAAAAACTCGGAGAAGAGTCATTTAAGAAAACTGAGAAAAATATAACTCAAAAATGCTGATTTGCTCTTAAGAGATGAATGAGATTATAAAAGACGTAGGTATGAGTAGGTAGAGTGTTTTTAAGACTCTACCTACAAAATTACTTATGCAACAAGATAATCAAGACCAGCTTTACAAGCTGAAGCTGGGTTGTTTAGATATCCACTACAAGTGACTCCATTGTAACTTACATAGAAATCAGTAGCTGGTTGACTTGCCCAAGTATCACACGCTCTTTCTGCGTTATCAACACTTGCCAAGGTGCAATCATTTTGTGCAATAAGTGCGCCTACAGTTGCTACGTCATTTGACATAGTACAGCTATAAACAGTATGGGTTGCTCCAACTCTACATACACCCTCGCCAACAACACTAACCAAGGTTACCATATTATCAATTGCAGCGGCATTAGTAATGTCTGTACCAAAGTTTACTGAATCAGTCGTAGTAAGAGCAGCTGTATTGAAGAATGCATCAGCTAGATTCTTAGCAGCAGTATTCACACTTGCAACAGATGCAGACCCTACTCGAGTGGTAACTACAGTTACTAAATCTGAAAGGGTAGTTACAACGCTACTATCAAAATCAGCAGTAAGTGCATTTACGGTTAGCGTAGGAGAAGTTAATCCTAATGCAGTTGTTACCACTGATTCAGCGGCAGCAGCAGCATTGGTGGTTGCAATAGTTCCAAGAGCAGTCTTAACAGCTCCATAATCATTATATGCAGCTTCTGCAGCATTTAAATCTTGCTCAAAGCGAGCTTCATCACTAGTTGATGGAAGAATAGTATCACTGCTATAAATTGCAGAGTTTAAATCTTCAGCTGTAGCTGCTTCATTAGCGATTACAGCATTTAATTTAACTATTATAGCCGATACTAAATCAGTTAAAGCAACACTAGCATGATCTTCAGTATATTCAATATCGCCAGTCATATCAGCAACTGAAAGACTAGGCGATGCATTGGCATCAGGTGATGTAATAGTTTCAATGATAGAAGCTGCTAAATCCTCATCCGTATGCCCATTTGACAAAGCAAGTAGAGCTGCTTTAACCTTAGCTGCAATACCATCGCTGCCACCATATAATGGCACAAAAGCGCCAACATCGCTGGTTAAACGATCAGCATCAGCTGGAGAAAGCACTAACTTACCAGTACTATAAATAACATCAGCAATAGTCTGTGAAGTTTTGGTACTTAAGGCATTTAAACCTGTTCTCACTGATGATGACACTACATTTATATTAGGTGTACCACCAGTATGACCACTGCCATTTACCGCCGCATCTTCTGTGATTCTTGAAACAGTCCATTGAGGGCTTGAAAGCGCTAATGTAGCTGCAGCAGTAGTTGCAAAATTTGCCGGAGTGTTAGGATTCGCTGAGAAATTAGTACTCCAGGTGCTAATAATATCACCATAATAGGTAGATTCTCTTGATAATTCATAGCTAATTAAATCTTCCTCAAGTAAATGAGCATTCAGTGTTGTTTGAATATTATTACCAAATATACCATTTACGATAGATTCTGTTGTAACATCGCCATTATATACACTTGAAAATACTGCATTTGCCAAGCTTTGTAAGGCGAGCGAATTATTATTAGCTAAAGTATCATCAATATCAGCAGCTAATTTGGCTACTGTCATATTGGTATTAATACTAGTGCTGTTTTTAATAGCGTCTATAATTGCAGCGGCTAATTCAGTGCTAGTAGCATATATTCCAACATTCGCAAAATTAGCTATCATTACTGAGAGTGAAGAATGCGCTGCGGCTGCAGCTTGCAAATCAAGATTATACACATTAGCATCGGTTGTTGCTGTGCGTAAAGTTCCATCCGAGCTATTAAAAATTGCCGACTGAATACCATCTGCGGAAACATCATTGCCTGTAAGTGAATTTAATTCGGATATTAAATTAGCTACTAAAGAAGTTAAACTACCCACAAACGCAGGAACGGTTTTATTGACATCTTCAAGAGCTAACGCTGTTGTTAAGTATGGGTTTAAAATATTGCCATTTGCACCACTAGTGATAAAGTCTGCTCCATTAATTAGAGCCCCGGCAACATCACCTGCAGTAAATGAACCAGATAATGCCTGTAAATTAGTTACTATCTTACTAATAATTTCTTGATAGTCATTAGTTTCAGCAGCAGAAGAGACTACGTCTGATACCAAACTAGCTGCGTTAGCAGTAGAGCTTGCTAATGAGCCTCCACCTACAGCAAAAATAGCATTAACGATATCAGCAGCAGAATCTAACTCTAGATCTGGAATCGCAGATAGGTCGCTAATAAGATTTGCTACAATAGATGATAGGCTACCAGAAGTAGCATCTATATTTGCTTGGATGTTAGCTACTGAAAGAATTGGTGAACTAGCGCCAATTCCATCCACAATCGCAGTTCCCACATCGGTTGAACTGTATAGACCTGACAAAGCCTCTAACTCGGCTGTAATAGCATCACGAATTATATCATATTCTGTTATATCTCCATTCACAGCAGTGATATACTGAAGTAAATTTGCTTTATCGTTAGCATTTGCACCATCATTACCATCACTTAATTCAATTGCACCTGCACCAATAAGAGCATCCATAATACCTGCCGGTGTATTTGGAGCAGAAGTTAATCGATCTATTAGGACTATAGCTAATTGATAACAACCAAGCCCAAAACTATCTTGGTCTTGACTTATAGTATAGGAGATATTTGCGTGTAAATGAATAGCTGGAATATCATATCCAGAATGATCAGAGTTTACTACGTCAATAGCATCTAATATGCCTTGCGCCATATCAATAGCACTAACGTCTGTACCTTCTGTATTTATTGTGTTTAGGTAGGTAATTAAAGCTTCTTTAATAGCCGCATAACCTAATATTATTGAAGAAGCTTCAATATCTAATCCCATTTCATAAAGATTTGAAGAAATGATACCATTATTAGTATTGTATAATGCATTCCCAATTGCAGCCTCAGTTAAAGCATTGTTTTGTATAGCATCAAGATTTAATTTAATACTCGCAGCTAAAGTAGTTATAGAACTGCTGTTTGCTGCAAGAGTAGCAATTATATCATATGTCAAATCACCTTCAACAAGACTTGGGGTCATGCTAGTGCCATTTACCAAAGCAGCAATTAGCGCTGCTGCAAATTCATCTGGCTTAGTGCCTCCGTTTACAGCATCACATGCGGCCATCATAGAGGTTTTAACATCCAGTAGATTTTTTGCGTATTCAGTAATTTCTACATCCTCATGTAGTCTAACGCTATGAGATGGATTAATATGAAGAAATATTGCTGTATCAATGGCTATAGAACTATAGCTATGATTGCTTGCAGCATCAACTAAGCTAGCTTTTATAGCAGCAGCTACACCCGCTAAAGTATTTGGGCCTACGCCATTATTCATATTAAAGTTAATTGAGTTAACAACATTTGTCACATTCAAATTTGCAGTAGTTGTGCCACCAAATGTGTTTAGCACATCTTTCAAACCTTGAACAAATTGCGTAGGAGTTGTAATTGTGGTGCCAACTAAGTCGCATACATCTTGTAAAAGGCTGTTTAAAGCACGGTAATCCATAGCTGTTTCGGCAGCATTAACATCTAAAGTTAAAGCTGGCTCGTCAGCTGAGATGATCAAACCATCTCCATATAAAGCAGCCTCAATAGCATCTGCATTTGGAGCAGCGCTAGTTAGAGCTGCAATAAGAGCTGTTTTTAAATCAGTGAGCGTAGTGCTAGCAGCTATTGTGGCTTGCACATCAGCCAATATAGCACTATTTGATAAATTATGTTCACTGCCAATATTATTATATATAGCATCAGCTAAAGCAGCAGGAGTCCCTGCACTGCCTATCGCTGTAGCAAGAGTTGTTTTCATAGCGGTATAATTAAGTATTGCTTGTCTTGTTTCTAAGTCTGCAATCAAATTATCTTTATGAGCTGAGGTTATTAAATCTCCACTATAAATTGCACCTACTAATCCACTTGCAGTAAGAGTATTAGGATTTAAAGCTGTTAAAGCAGTCTTAATATCTGCTGCTAGTGTATTCACATCTCCGCTAACTAGAATATCATTAACTAACTCTGCGGAAACTAAAGAAGTTCCACCGCCTTCGCTAGTGACAGCATTAATAATGCTAGTTGCAAGAGCAGACGCATTACCACTAAAAGAAGTAAGCGCGGTTATCAGCGCAGTTCTAATATATTGCAAAGATAGCAACGCATTAGCTAGCGGAAGATCTTCACTTAAATCATGAGGAGTTGAAGGAATTAATCCACCCTCGCAGAATACGGCACTGCTAATTGCATCATCAAATAAATCAGTTGTGGTTAAAGAACTTATGCCTTCAAGATTAGTTCTAATAGTTAGTTTTAGCGCTGCTAAGTTTGCAACTTCCGCCACTCCAGCATCAACATCTCTCTCAATTCTGTCTTGAGTTAACAAATGAGAGCCCGAAGGTAAATTAAGTAAAGAATTAAATATTGCAGCAGCAAACTGAGCATTATTAGTTCCAGAATCATTACATGCCGCTATCAAATTTAATCTGATCTGATTAAAGTTTAGCTCTCCTTCTTTTTCAGCAATATCTGCTGCCAAATTAGCTGCATCGCTCGTGAACATATTATTACCAAACACGGCAGTTCTTATATTAGAAGCCGTTGCAGTATTAATAGCCTCTAAAGATAGTTGAATATTGCCTACCAAAACAGACAAAGTAGTACCAGAATCAACAGTGGCTTGAATATCAGCCGTTAATGCCACTAAACTGAGATTAGGATTTAATGCCTTGACAGTGTAAAATATAGTTGCAGCAAAATGCGCCACTGTGTCAACATTGCTTGGAACTAACATATTAGCCTTCAAATCTGCCAATATGGTAGTGTAAGTTACGCCTAAATCATCTTCTGGATACTGAAAACCTGCTAAAATTGCATCCCTCACTGGGCTACCAATTTCTAGAGAGATAAACTCTACTAATGCTATGTTCTCTATAGTATTAATTGTCAATAATAGCGGAGAGCTTTCATCCAGTAAAAGCTTTTCTGCTTCAAAAGCAGCTATTAGGGTGATTAAATCGCTCACCGACGGTGTATTAGCTATATTTTCATAAGCATTAATTGCATTTACTAAAGCTACTGGTAATTCATTACCTGTATTGTAGAAGTCAAGCGCATTTGCAAGGCTTTCCTGTAAATTTGTCTTCATTGGGGCTGTCATTGTCATTTAGAATACTCCTTTAATTTATCAGATACTAATGGCATTAATAAAATTCTACCACCTATCGGTTTTAATATAAACTAATCTATCTACTATTAGTTAAAAAATCGTTAATCAGAAAAAAACCATCGAATACATAATTGAGGCGATAGTTTTTTTAAAACTTGAACCATGAACTTAAGAGAGTTCCTCAAGTAAAAAACTCTCTGAACTTTAGTATTAGGCGATTGGATGATCCATCCCTTCTAAGCAAGTTGAAAGAGCGAGCGCACCAAGTGGCAAAGCTCCTGTGCAATCGTTAGTATAACTACCCATATGATCTTCTGTAGGGTTGCTATTTACCCATCTATAGCATGCACCACGCGCGGCCTCAAAGCTTGCCAGATCAGCTGTTGCGGTATACAATAATGTTGCAGTGCCTCCAGAGCATGTATAAAATGTATGCGAATAACCACTGCCGCTATGATAGAATGTGGCATCTCCAGTAGAGCTATCAAGACTAGCGAGTTGACAAGCTGTTGATAATTCATTAATGGCATAGGTTACTTTTATAGCAGCATTAACTCCAGTAAAAACAGCTATATCTGCTTTTAAAGCTGCACAGAAGGTTTCCCGATCACTAGCTGAATCTGCTGTTCCTAGATAAGTAGCAACATGCGTGCGAGCAGCGCTCGAAAGATCTTCATTCACTTTCTGAGCGATCTTTGATATTAAAGCTTGATTAGAAGTATAAGTCATTTGTAGAACTCCTTTTTGTATATATTAGTTTTAAATTGGTATTACAGTTTATAATTTATCAATTAACAATTGATAATGAATCATAAAAATTAATTTTTTATTAACAGAAAATAATTTTTTCTAAAAAAACACCGCTGCAAAAAAACAATAGCAAACTAAAGCAATGTAGCCTTTGATTGAAAAATTATGCTTGTATTTTAACTAATAGCTGTGTTAGTCTTTTGTAATTATATTAATAATAGTAATTCATTAATATAATGAGCTACTATCTTTTTATCAACTAATAATTTAAGAGGATTTCAATATGACCTTCAAAAAAGTAATTAAACCTGCAGCTTTATCATGCCTTATACCGTTAATATTAACGGCTCAATCAGCAGTTGCTGAAGATAATAAACAATTATATTCCAATTTTGTAACCATTAAGGCTGGATTTGACCAAGCAAATGATTTAGGCACAAGCTTTAATAGAAGCAGCGTAGATGGCACTTATGTAGCCGGATTCGAAGTTGGTAAAACATTCATGGATGATACTCTCAGCGCAAGCTTAGAATATAGCCATAGAGGCAATAGTGATGCTTCTCATAAAGTTAATGAAGAAGATTTAAATTCTTGGAAAGTTAGAAGCGATACATTCATGGCAAACTTAAGTGCTAATTTAATGAAAGACGCGAAAGTGATCCCTTACGTGAAAGTAGGTATAGGAGCTTCAACAAATAAAGCCGGAGATTATGTAGAGAGTGACTATGCCCAAGGAACGCTAGATGAACAAAACACTTATCCAGGAAGAAAAACAACTGAATTTGCTTGGCAGGTCGGGGCTGGTTTAACCATACCGACTTATGATCGTTTTGATGCTCAAATTGAATATATGTTTGTAGATCGCGGAAAAATTCAGACAGAAGCAGGACATTATATGATGGGCGAATCAAAACTGGTGTCTGACAGCGCTAAAACAACCAGATTAAGAGATCATGTTATCACTCTTGGAATTAAAATAAAATTCTAGATGATAAATTAAAATTTTTATAAAAGGAGTAAATTATTATGGTAGCATTATCGCAAGACCAACAACAAAGTTATATGAATTTAATCAATCAGGCTAATCTTTCCCGGGGGAAGCACAAAGCAGCTAAAGGTTTATTACAGATTTATTCTTCATCATCAGATGAACTTAATGAAAAACTAAGCGCTAGAATAGGAATAGATATAAAAATACTTCAAGCTATTTCAAATCCAGCGCCAGCAGTGCCTGTACAAGAGCCTGTACAGGAGATTGCACCGGCACCGGCACCAACTCCAGAAGCAGTGGTAGAAGCTCAACAAGAGCCTGTACAGGAGATTGCACCGGCACCGGCACCAACTCCAGAAGCAGTGGTAGAAGCTCAACAAGAGCCTGTATCATTACCAGAGTTCGTACCAGAGCCAGTAGTGGTTCCAGAGGTTGCGCAGAAAACAGTAATCGAGTTACAACAAGCACCAGTGATCCTAGAGGCTGTAGAAAAAACACCTCCAACGCTAAATAAATATCAGTTGAGGGCGAAACACAAGCCAGTAGAAAAGCAACAGCTTGATAATAAGCCAGTGCCTGTAGAGAAGCCAATAGAAGAAACACCTCCAACGCTAAATAAATATCAGTTGAAGGCGCAACATAAAGTAAAACCAACACCTGTAGAAAATCAACAGCTTGATAATAAGCCAGTGCCTGTAGAAAAGCCAGTAGAGGAAGCAGCTCCAAAACCTCAGGCAGATAACAAAACATATAAAGTTGTCTTATGCTCTGAAAATGAAGCTGGCAAGGTGGTCGCAAACGCTGCTCCAACAATAATCAGTAAAAATAACCCAAAGAGCTTCTTAGAGGGTATAGCGAAATGTTCTTCATTGGTAAATAATGACAAGCTTTCGTACATTTCTACTAATAGCAAATGCGAACTTCCTTCCTCTGGCGGAGAGGCTAAAGCTATGTGTTACCTAGAGATTCTGCCAAGTGATATCACCGTCCCTAGCTCTGATCATGTTACTCCTATCTATTCATGTTCGTACAATGGTAATTCTTATCAGAAGGGTGGCGCGCCGTTTGCTTATATATCCAAGACAGATTTAGGTAGCGTAGACCAAGTGCATGATTGCGCTGATTGGGCACTTAAAGGAGGAGAATCATTAGCAATTGGTAATGGAGTTTGTAGCGCATTTTATCCAGGCGTTGATTCTGCTCTAGCAGGTTGTTTGTCAAATCTATCGCATTTAATATAGGATATATATTAACTTATAATCCGGAAACATCATTTATTCTTACTTAGGCCGCGTTAACTAAATATTAATAAATCCATGTTTCAATCTTTGGAATATTATTAGCATATATAATATATTTATTATAGCTTAAGGAACTATTAGCATAGGGTACGTAAAAAAAACAACCTTATGCTAATGCTCAACTAAGAATCAAAAAAACTAGGAGTAAAATTACTATGGATTTTAAAATATCTGATTTTCAAACACAATTAACCAATACCCTTAATAACATACATCATCCAGATGCTGCGGCTTCTAAATTAGTGAAAGAATTTATTACTGCTTCCAATCCAACAGCTGATAGCTTTAATCAGTTAGTAACTTCATTAAACAAAGTTGCTTATTCTTCACCAAAAGCTCAAGCCAATTTCTCACCAGTTATCAATCTTTTAACAACGCAACAGCTTCAGTTAACGATACAAAATCTTGAAAGCAACAAAAATGTTGTAGCGCCAGCTTCTTCAGGTGAGGTTTCAGCCATGGAATGTATCGGCAGCAAAAAGAGTGGTTTTTCTCTTGAAAGCATCACTTCATGTAAAGACTTTTCTAGCGCAGCAACTGATAGTCATTACCTTTACCTAACTCTTACAGGAGATGTTAGTGGCTGCAAAGGACCTTATGATGCTGTATATGCTTATTATTATTGCGAAATGGGATCATAAACTAACGATACAAATTAAATAAGCTCTAGATATTTAGAGACAGAAATAACCAATTACTAAAAAATATAACCATTAATTCAATTAATAGTTGTATAACATAGACAGGAGTATACTAAAAATGACAACAGCTTTTCAAACTCATATATCTGATATATATGAAGCTACTAAACTAATAACCGGCCCTCTTACTTCAGTAGAAGCTTTTCTACTCACAGATGGCTCAGCAGCGGAGGTAGCTATCTTTAAACCCGCTTTAGATACTGAAATCAATGCTCTTTCAAGCAAAACAGCAAAATCATCTGCAGAGCTTTTATATCTAACCGTTGTGGTAGAAAATACAAACGTTAACGGCGTTCCGGCATCAAGCTTATCAGGCCTTATCGAAATTACTGATATTGTAGCGCTACCAGCAAGTCATATTACCGGCCTAGAGCCAGTTGCTACAGGTGGAAATTTAGCTGTGGATAAAGTTACTGGCCTAAATGATGCTGTTTCCGGTCTTGGCTACGCTACAACCACTAGTGTAAATACTGCTTTAGCTGATTACACTCTAACTTCTGGCTTAGCACCAGTTGCTA
>Ga0209229_10000452_pt1 | contig 16643 bp, 15 predicted proteins | sample SanBayMetagenome_FD_187466 | JGI IMG/M metagenome (GOLD analysis project Ga0209229, IMG submission 187466) | Freshwater and sediment microbial communities from dead zone in Sandusky Bay, Ohio, USA (SPAdes) (version 2) | ecosystem: Environmental > Aquatic > Freshwater > Lentic > Sediment... | reverse complement strand
TTTGGTAGATGTAGAAGTCGGTTTGGTGGTAATGTTTTTTCCCTTTGAAAAAGGTGTTGATTTCATCTCGACTGGTTAAGAAATCTGGACCTTCTATCCACTGGACTTTTATACTGTTTTTTTGAGCAGCAGTATCAACATGTTTTTTCAACCATTCGTCGCTAGGGAAGCAAGACCTGATTTGTTTTGTGCCAATGGCTTTTAAATGACTAAATAGCTTTTCTAAGTTGGACTGACCTTCATGTGCTGCTATGTACTTCACTTCAAATCCTTCAGCTCTTAAACTTGATGCGTAGGCAAACATGCTTGCTTTGTGAAGGATGATCTTTTGTTTATGAAACTTGAACTGTTTGAAAAAAAGCTCTTCTTCAATCAAATAGACAGGCTCATTTTCCTTTATTGCGGGATGTTGGTGGAAAAGTTGGTGGGGAAATATCAAGCTAATGGTCATGTTTGGAAAACAATTTTTCTGCTTGAATGTTTATGACAAAAAGTATTGAAATGGAAAAACTGACAGCAAAGAAAATTGTGGTTGCAGGTGCTACAGGTGGTATAGGCAGACAATTGGTAAAATTGTTGCACCAGAGCGGGGCAGAGGTTTTCGTTACTGGTAGGAACCAAGTTAAATTAGATGCCTTGGTAAATGAGTTAGGCTTGAGGCCAACACATGCATTGGCCTTGGATATAGCTGATGAGTCAGCTATGCAACAACTTGGGGCAAAAGTGGCTCAAGAAATGGGAACTCCAGATATTTTGGTTAATCTAGCTGGTATTGGAATTATTAAGTCGATGGACAACCTCAGCTTGGCAGAATTTAACCAGTCGTTGCAAACCAATTTGGTTGGTGCTTTTCTTTTTGTAAAAACCTTTCTTGCTCCAATGAAAGAAAATAAAAAAGGGTTGATTGTAAATGTTCCTGGAGTTTTGGGAAAGGTACCTATGGCAGGTGCTGCTGCTTATTCTGCATCAAAATATGGTATAGTTGGAATGATGCAAAGTATTCGTGAAGAATTGAAGCGGACTGAAATCAGAATTACGAATTTGTTTTTGGGAGGTGTGGATTCACCGTTCTGGGATACTATTGATTTGAAAGTGCAGAAGGATAAAATGATCAGGGAGGAGGAAGCTGCTCGATCAATTTGGTTCTTGTGTCAGCAGCCTGCAAGTGGTGTGGTGAGTGAGATGGTATTGCAACCATTTAATCATCAGGCGATATAACTAAAGCATGGTGCCTTTCAGGAAGAGATAAGCACAATTAAAATAAATGATGACACCGGTTACGTCAACCAGTGTTGCTACAAATGGTGCAGATGATACTGCAGGGTCTGCACCTAATTTTTTTAATGCAATAGGTAGCATTGATCCTGAAATCGTGCCAAATAATACAACACCGATTAGTGATACACCAACCACTGATGCAATCAACAAGTAATGTGCGCCATATACTTCGGGAAAGATTTGAGACCAAAGGACAACTCTAAAAAATCCGATTAATCCCAATACAGCACCCAATAATAAGCCAGAAATAATTTCTCTTCTCATCACACTCCACCAATCTGCTATAGTCACTTCGCCAACCGTTAGCGCTTGTATAATCAGTGAAGAGGCTTGTGATCCTGTATTACCGCCACTAGAGATAATCAAAGGGATAAACAGGGAAAGAATAAGTGCTTTGTCGAGCGCCAGTTCATAATTGGCCATGGCGGTAGCAGTCAACATTTCTCCAAGGAAAAGTACAATAAGCCAGCCGACTCTTTTTTTAAAAAGCTTGAAAATGGAGATTTCTAAATAGGGTTCTTCCAAAGCTTCGGTACCACCCATCTTCTGCATGTCTTCACTGAACTCCTCGTTAGCAACCCAGAGTACGTCGTCGATGGTCACAATGCCCAAAAGGAAGTTGTTGTTATCAACAACTGGGAGTGCCACTCTATTATTCATTTTGAATACTTGGTTGGCTTTTTCCTGATCGTCGTATACATTTAATTCGATATATCTGCCATCGGTCAGTTCACTTACCAACCTATCTGGAGGGGATAACAAAAATTCTCTAATCCTTACGTCGTCTAACAATTGACCTTGATCGTTGATTACATAAATCACGTCGATGGTCTCAGATTCTTGTCCCACTTCTCTGATATGCTCCAATACTTCTGCAATGGTCCAGTCGGCCTGCACTGCAATATAATCAGGCGTCATCAACCGGCCCACACTGTCCTCTGGATAACCCAAAAGCGAGAGGGTGATTTTGCGTTCTTCTGGGTTCAGCAATTTGATCAATTCCCTAACCACACTGGTTGGTAATTCCTCCAAAAAAGAAGTACGGTCATCCGCTGGAAGTTCATTCAATAAAGCAGCTGTTTTGAGCGGCTGCAGGTCTTGAATGATTGTTTTTTGAGCACTTAGTTCTAGAATTTTAAAGGTACTAGCGGCACGATGTACGGAAAGAGCAGCTACGATTTCTGTTGCTTTTTCTTCATATTCTTCAATCAGCAAAGCAACATCACTGATATTCAGGTTGTTGAGAAACTCATGCATACGCATGTTGTTCTCATCCTCTAGGATGAGCTCAAATTGCTCTTGTATGCTATGGTTGTTTACAACCTGTGTCATGGACTAATTTTTTGCTAAATTAAACATAGTTTTCTACGTTTCAATATTAACTTATAGGTAAGGGAATACCCAATAAACAAGCAGCATTTTTGATTAATTTTGTAGAAATTGATGCTATGCCACGTCAAGATCTTTTTGAGTCGCCTGATTATTTTAACCTAGATGATTTACTGACAGAAGAACATCTGATGATCAGATCAGCAGTTCGTGATTACGTAAAGCAATCTATTTCACCAATTATTGAAGATGCAGCTCAGCAAGCTAAATTTCCATTTCATATTGTGAAAGAGATGGGTGCTTTGGGTTGTTTCGGACCTACCGTAGCAACACAATATGGTGGAGGCGGATTGGATCATATCAGTTATGGTTTGATGATGCAAGAATTGGAGAGAGGCGATAGTGGGGTTAGGTCGACTGCAAGTGTTCAAGGATCATTGGTCATGTATCCCATATACAAGTATGGAAGTGAAGAGCAGAAAAATAAATATTTACCCAAATTGGCATCAGGAGAGTGGTTGGGTTGTTTTGGTCTGACCGAAGCGGATCATGGAAGTAACCCCGCAGGAATGCTAACACGTTTAAAAAACAATGGCGATCATTATATTTTGAATGGTAGTAAGATGTGGATCAGTAATGCACCATATTCTGATGTTGCAGTTGTTTGGGCAAAAGATGATCATGGAGATGTTGTTGGTGTGATTGTAGAAAAAGGCATGGCAGGATTTAAAGCGCCTGAAATGCATGGTAAATGGAGTTTAAGAGCATCTGCAACAGGTGAATTGGTTTTTGAGGATGTGAAAATTCCTAGAGAAAATATATTACCTGGTGTAAAAGGATTGAAAGGACCGCTTTCTTGTCTCACCAAAGCTAGGTTTGGTATTGCATGGGGTGTAGTTGGATTAGCAATGGATTGTTATGATACTGCTCTTCGTTATGCAAAAGAACGATCGCAGTTTGGAAGACCGATTGCAGGTTTTCAGCTACAACAAAAGAAATTGGCAGAGATGCTTACTGAAATCACAAAGGCACAGCTTCTCAATTGGAGGTTAGCTGTATTAATGGACGAAGGGAAGGCAACACCAGCACAAGTGAGCATGGGCAAGCGAAATTCATGTGCAATGGCACAAGATGTATGTAGAGATGCTAGACAAATATTAGGTGGTATGGGAATTACAGATGAATATTCAGTGATGCGCCATATGATGAATTTAGAGAGTGTTATTACTTATGAAGGAACACACGATATTCATCTGCTTATTACCGGAATGGATATTACTGGCATTAATGCATTTTCATGAGTGATCAACCTCCAAAATTGATTTTTCTCATTGGCTTTATGGGCTCTGGTAAATCACACGAAGGCGATTTACTTGCAGCACATTTGGGTTTGTCATTCATAGATTTAGATGTGTGGATTGAGGAGCAACAGCGCAGGACTATTTCCGAAATTTTCAGAACTGAAGGAGAGCATTCATTTAGAAACATAGAAACTGCAGCATTAAAACAAGCAGCTCAACATTTACTTTCACAGGCAGTCTCTGCTAAATATGCTGGCATTATATCTACAGGTGGTGGAACGCCATGTTTTCATGATAATATGGATTGGATGAATGCTCATGGAATTACCGTATGGTTGAACACATCTGTTGCTGTAATAGCAAAGCGTTTGAGTATGGAGAAATCAAAAAGACCACTTATTGCCAATTTAAATGATGATGAATTGCATCTGTTTATAGAAAAGAAACTTGCAGAGAGGTATCCATACTATAGTAAGTCGACACTCACCATTGATGACGTGATGAATCCTTCAACCTTAACCCAAAAAATTACAAATGCATAGGCGAATGTTCAGAACAGCAGCGTTGCTGATGGCTATAGCTGTTACTTTAGGAGCTTTTGGTGCTCATTTACTGAAAAAACTTCTTACACCCACGTTGTTGGAAGGATACCAGACGGCTACCTATTACCAGATGATTCATGCTATTGCCATTTTTATTGCTGGCTTTTTATACAAGCAGTACCATGATAAAAAAATGTGGTTAGCAGGGCAACTCTTTTTCTTTGGTATTCTTTGTTTTTCTGGATCCATCTATGCAAGAGTGGTTCTGAGTTTTGCAGGCTATACCAGCTTGGGGTTGTTTAATTTGGTTACACCTTTGGGTGGTGTTTTATTTATTTTAGGATGGTTGTGGTTGTTGTTTTCAATTCCTGGCAAAACAGCTGATAAGCAAGCCGAAAATAGGTCAGAAAATTGATGCTGCTATTCAGAACTAATTGAAATTCAACAGAAATAAAAATGTAATTTTGAAAAACTCCAATAGGAGATTGCTTATCTAATTAGTAGTACAAACAATGGCCAATCGATTGAAACCTCCGAAGCAAAAAACTGATGAAGAGGTATTGATAGCAGAACAAGAAGAATCTGTTGAAATCAAAGCGCTGGTTAAAGATGAGCGCACCCATAAAATATTAGGTTCAGTCTTGTTGTTTTTGAGTTTTTTCCTATTTGTTGCATTTGCTTCTTATCTCTTTACTTGGAATGAAGATCAAGACAAAGTTCGCAACATGGGGGCAAAGATTTTGATGCCTAATGAACTTGAAATCAGTAATCAGTTAGGAAGTTTAGGCGCTTATACGGCCTATGTTTTTTTTGAATATGGATTTGGTATTGCATCCTTTCTATTTTGTTCTCTGTTTTTTGTAGTTGGTGTGAATGTGTTGTTTGGTAGAAAAGTATTTTCTATTGCTCGCAACATCAGGTACATCTTGATGGGGTTGGTAGTAATTAGTGTAAGTGCCTCTTTTTTCATGCCCAATACAACTTTTAATTGGGGTGGTGCTGTAGGAAAATTTTCATCTGCATGGATGAAAGGAGTAATAGGTTGGTGGGGAACATTCTCCATCATTTCTCTTTCTTTGTTCTCATATTTCATTTGGAGGTTCAATCCTGTATTTAAGTTGCCTGTATTTGGTAAGTCTGCTTCAATTGAAGACACAAAATTCGAAAAAACTTCTCCTGAAGTAGATTTAGAGCCTGAAGTGCTGCAACCAAGATTAGACTTAACAGAAGGTAATTCTTTGAAGTCGGAAGATGCTGTGTTGAATGCAGAAGTGGTAGAGGATACAAGAAATAAATTGAAAGAAGAGAAGCCTTTGCATTCTGAACCTGCAGTGTTGATGACAACTCCTGTTGAAGACGTTATTCTTCCAAAAGTAGAGCGTAAAGTAGAAATGTTGCAGGCCGAACCAGACTTAGAAATCAAACCAGTGGTAGATGAAAATATAGCACCAAAGGCTGCAGCAGTTTTAACATCTCCAAGGTTTGATCCCATTGCTGATTTGAAGGGCTATAAGTATCCTTCATTAGATTTATTAGCACAGCATTCCGGAGAGAAAATTGTGATGGACCAAAGTGAGTTGGAAGCCAATAAGACGCAAATCATAAAAACACTTGAGAATTACGATATCGATATTCAGAAAATATTTGCTACCGTTGGTCCAACAGTTACTTTATATGAGATTGTTCCTGCAGCAGGTGTACGTATATCTCGAATCAAGAACCTTGAAGATGATATTGCACTAAGTTTATCGGCTTTGGGGATTAGAATTATTGCTCCAATTCCAGGAAAGGGTACTATTGGAATTGAAGTTCCTAACGTAAAGAAAAGTGTAGTTGGAATGAGGTCGCTTTTAGCAAGTGATAAGTTTCAGAAAAACGATTATGCTCTTCCTATAGCATTGGGCAAAAAAATTGATAACGAGAATTTCATTGTTGATTTAGCATCTATGCCACACCTCTTAATGGCTGGTGCAACTGGTCAAGGTAAATCGGTTGGATTAAATGCCATTCTTGTTTCTTTGCTCTATAAAAAACATCCTTCACAGTTAAAATTTGTACTTGTCGATCCCAAAAAAGTGGAGTTGAGCTTGTACAGAATAATCGAAAAACATTTCCTTGCAAAACTTCCAGGAGAAGATGATGCAATCATAACTGATACACGCAAAGTGGTAAATACACTTAATGCGCTTTGTATTGAGATGGATGAGCGATATGATTTGCTTAAAGACGCAGGATGCAGAAACATCCGTGAGTACAATGAAAAGTTTGTTTCGAGAAGACTCAATCCTGAAAAAGGACATAAATTTTTACCATTTATTGTTTTGGTCATTGATGAGTTTGCTGATTTGATCATGACAGCCGGTAAGGAAATTGAAACGCCAATTGCTCGTTTGGCACAGTTGGCACGTGCAATTGGGATTCATTTGATTGTAGCAACACAGCGTCCTTCTGTAAATATTATCACCGGTACTATTAAAGCCAACTTCCCTGCAAGAATTGCATTTAAAGTTTCGTCAAAAGTGGATAGCAGAACTATACTGGATATTGGCGGCGCTGAACAGTTGATTGGTAGAGGTGATATGTTAGTGTCTTATCAAGGTGAGGTAACAAGGGTGCAGTGTGCTTTTGTGGATACGCCAGAAGTAGAAAAAGTTGCTGAATTCATTGGTGCTCAACAAGGGTATCCATCTGCATTTGAGCTTCCTGAAGTAATTGATGAGAAAGATATGGAAGATCGAGAAGTTGATTTGTTGAGTAAAGATCCACTATTCAATGAAGCAGCTCAGCTGATTGTCCAAAGTGGTATGGGATCTACATCACTCATACAACGCAGGTTAAAATTAGGCTACAATCGAGCAGGTCGTTTAATGGATCAATTGGAGGCTGCTGGTATTGTTGGTCCAAGCAAAGGAAGTAAGGTACGTGAAGTTCTCTTTAAGACAGAGTATGAACTTGAGCAGTTTCTGAAATCAATGGAATAGTGCTTTCTTTGTATAAATAACAGCTATACTTAAACACGCTATATGCCAAAACAAATTTTAACCTTCTTGCTCATATTTTTTGTTTGTACAGTCAATCTGTTTGCACAAGCTTCAAAGAACAGCGGGAAGAGTGATCCAGAAGCAAAGAAGGTGTTGGATGCTGTGAGTGCGAAATTCAAGACATTCAAGAGTGTAAAAGCAAACTTTACGCTAAAAATTGAAAATGCTGCTGGTAAGGTTCAGGGTACTAAAACCGGGACTGTCCTCATGAAGGGTTTAAAGTATAGGGTTTCTATAACAGGACAAGATATTTTTTGTGATGGTGCAACTATCTGGACATATGACATGGCTGCAAAGGAAGTGCAAGTAGCAACCCTTGATAATTCAAGTGGGTCAATTACTCCACAGAAACTTTTTACGAATTTCTACGACAAGGATTTCTTGTTTTTATTGAATGAAGATGTTAAGCGCAATGGCAAGACCTATCAAGTGGTAGAACTTACACCAATTGACAAAACCAAGCCATTTTTTAAAGTGGTATTAGAGGTAGATAAAGCCACAAAGGTTATTATGTCAACACGTGTATTTGAAAAGAATGGTAATCGTTATCTCTATGCCATAAACAGTATCGCAACAGCAACTGCTATACCTGACGATAGTTTTGTATTCAATGCGAAAAAATATCCTGGCGTTGAGGTAATCGATTTACGCTAAACTTATTTTCCCCAACGAAAGCTCTTGATTTCAAAGCCTGCTAGATCAAGTACACGATCAACTACTGTTGAAGCAACTTCTTCTATTGTTTTAGGCTGACTGTAAAAGGATGGCGTAGCGGGACAAATTATGCCGCCTGCAAGTGTGATGGTCTCCATATTGCGAATATGAATGAGGTTATAGGGGGTTTCCCTAGCCACACAAATCAATTTTCTTTTTTCCTTTAATATTACATCGGCAGCTCTCGTAATTAAGTCATTGGATGCACCGCTAGCAATCCTTCCCAAAGTCCCCATCGAACAGGGAATGATGATCATGGTGTCAAATCTTCCTGAACCTGAAGCAAAAGGGGCAGAAAAATCATGTTTATTGTAGACAGGGAGATTTAATTTATTGTAATTGTCATTTCCTAGTTCAGTAGACCAAACATCTTTTGCATTATCAGAAAACACAATGGCCATTTCATTCCATTGGTTATCAATAGATTTTAGTTTTTGCAATAATAAATCTGCATATATAGAACCACTTGCCCCAGTAACCGCAACTACAACCTTTCTCATAATTTCTTTATTTCTCTAACAAAGATGTTTCATAAAAGTTAAGTAACTCGTTGATTTTTAACGGCCTTGAAATTTTCTTAATAAAAACTTAAAAATACTTAGGGTTGTACGCAATATGAGTAAGTAAAACCACGTTATTACCTTGGTTTTTCATAGGATATTGGATTTAAAACGGGCTGGATTTCTATCCGGGCCCTTTTTTTTTATGCCTACCCTAAGGCAAAAAATAATCCCTGCCGAAGCAGGGATTATAAGCAAGTTTTAAACTTCAGCCATTTGAGCAATGGCTTCACTTTTATAAGCCCCCTCATCAAGCTTCTTCTTCGTTTCTTCAAAAGCCTTGAGAGTCAATTGAATATCTTCATCAGTGTGTGCTGCGGTTGGTATTAGCCTATAAATGATATGTCCCTTTGGAATAACAGGGTAAACTACTATCGAGCAGAAAATATTGTAATTCTCTCTTAGGTCTGTCACCATGTGAGTAGCTTCTTCCACACCTCCTTTCATGTATACGGGCGTAACTACAGAATCAGTCTTTCCAATATCAAATCCTTTTTCCTTTAAGCCATTTTGCAGTTTAAGGGCATTTTCCCAAAGTTTTTCTTTGAGTTGAGGCTGACTTCTCAGTAACTCTAGTCTTTTCAGGTTACCAATTACAATTGGCATGGGTAGAGACTTGGCGAAAATCTGGCTTCTAATATTGTAGCGAACATAGTCGATGATGCTCTTAGGTCCGGCAATAAATGCACCAATAGAAGCCATAGATTTGGCGAAAGTAGAAAAATATAAGTCGATATCATCTTGAACACCTTGCTCTTCTCCAGCTCCAGCGCCAGTCTTTCCTAATGTTCCAAATCCATGGGCATCATCTACCAATAATCTAAATTCGTATTTCGGACGAAGTGCGGCTATTTCTTTTAATTTTCCTTGATCGCCTGCCATGCCAAACACACCTTCAGTGATCAATAAAATACCACCAGTTTTGTTCTTATCAATTAATGCTGTTGCACGCTGTAGTTGTTTTTCGCAGTCGGCTACATCATTGTGCTTAAATACAAAACGCTGACCAGGATGTAGACGCAAACCATCGATAATACAGGCGTGGCTTTCTGCATCATATACAATTACATCATGTCTGCTGCAAAGAAGGTCAATTAAACTCATGATTCCTTGGTAACCAAAATTCAAAAGAATTGCATCTTCTTTATGTTCAAACGCAGCAAGTTCTCTCTCCAATTGCTCATGGTAATTGCTGTTTCCACTCATCATTCTTGCTCCCATGGGGTAAGCAAGTCCAAAAGTTTGAGAAGCCTCAGCATCAGCTTTTCTCACTTCTGGGTGATTGGCTAAGCCTAGGTAATTGTTTAAACTCCAAACAATCTTTTCTTTACCCCTAAATGTCATGCGATTTCCAATTTCGCCTTCTAGTTTTGGGAAAGCAAAATACCCGTGGGCTCTTTCACGATGTTGTCCAAGCGGTCCATAGTTCTTGATGAGTCTTTCAAAGATGTCTGCCATATTGAGAAGGTTATGGGGTTTATAGCTGCAAAGATAATTTTTTTAGAAATAAACTTTATATAACATAGTGTTTAAAACTCCTCTTAAGAAAAGGATTTCATTGCCATAACTTTGTATGAACTCAAAAAAGGGGTCATGAAGAATTTGTTTTCATTTTTGCTTTCATTGCTCATGACTGGATCAGTTATTGGTCAGTCATCAGCCACCAATCCTAAACCAAGACCAAAATTGGTGGTGGGGGTAATGGTAGATCAAATGAGGTGGGATTTTCTATACCGATACCAAAATCGCTATACTGAGGGTGGATTCAAGCGGGTTTTGAAAGAGGGATTCAGTTGTGAAAACGCCTTTATACCATATGCTCAAACTGCTACAGCGGCGGGACATTCATCGGTCTATACAGGATCTGTACCAGCCATCAATGGCATCATGGGAAATGAATGGTACGATAGGTCGCTTAAACGTGATGTCTATTGTGTAGAGGATGATTCGGTGAAGATTGTTGGAGGAAATGGGAAAGGCGAGCCTATGTCGCCTAAAAATCTAATCACAACGACCATCACAGATGAACTTGAATTGGCCACTAATTTTAGGTCGAAAGTTGTTGGAGTTGCCATTAAAGACAGGGGAAGTATCTTGCCAGCAGGACATGCGGGTGATGCAGCCTATTGGTATGAGCCTAATTCTGGAAATTTTGTCTCCAGTACCTGGTATATGAACGCTCTACCCGCTTGGGCAGAAGCTTACAACCAACGCAGGGTTGTAGATTCAATGTATAAACTAAATTGGAATTTGAGTCGCCCTTTAGACACCTACCTCCAGAGTGATAAAGAAAATGCTGCTTATATTAAAAATCCATTTCCTCGAAAGCTGGAGGGCAATATTGGTAAAAACTTTGGCGCGATCTCATCTACACCTTGGGGTAACACACTAACATTAAGTTTTTCAAAAGCTGCATTAGATGCAGAGGGATTAGGCAGAGATTCAATAACTGATTTTTTAGCCATCAGCCTTTCATCTCCAGATTACATAGGACATTCATTTGGGCCAAATTCAGTAGAAATTGAAGACACTTATATCAAGCTTGATCAAGAGCTTGCATCATTCTTGGCCTACCTAGATCAAAAAGTAGGGAAGGGGCAGTACTTGTTTTTCATGACAGCTGATCATGGTGTTGCACATGTTCCTGCTTTTTTAGAAGCCAATCAAATTCCCGCAAAGGGCATGAAACCGGGAAAGGAAGCAGAAAATGCAACTATGGAAAAGTTTGGTTTGAATCGATTGGTAGAAGCTTCTGCTAATTATCAAGTTTATTTGGATAAAGCATACATCGATTCTGTTGGGGCAGATTACAAAGCTGTAAAATCATTTTATATTCAACAGCTCAATAAGCATCCAGATATGCTATTGGCTTTTGATAACGAAAGTATCCAGCTTGCTAATCTTCCAGCTGAATATAAAGAGATGTTTCTAAAAGGGTACAACCATAAGTTGGCAGGTGACGTACAGTTGATTTATAAGCCTGGTTATTTTTTTAGTTTTAATCCTTCAGGAACAACCCACGGTTCAATGTATCCTTATGATTCTCATATTCCATTGTTGTGGATGGGGTGGGGTGTGAAACAAGGAATATCCTATCGTAATATATATATGAGCGATATTGCAGGAACAATTGCCGCATTGTTAAAAATACAAATGCCCAGTGGTAATGTTGGAACAGTTATACACGAATTGATAAAGTAAATAAAGCATCTATGCAAGCTTACTTAGATTTAGTAAAACATATTTTAGAAAACGGAACGGATAAAAGTGATCGGACTGGTACTGGAACAAGAAGTGTTTTTGGTTACCAGATGAGATTTGATTTGAGCGAAGGTTTTCCTATGGTCACTACCAAAAAACTTCATTTAAGAAGTATCATACATGAATTATTATGGTTTTTGAAAGGGGAAACAAATACTAAATATTTGAAAGAAAATGGTGTTAGTATTTGGGATGAATGGGCAGATGAAAATGGAGAACTTGGTCCCGTTTATGGCAAACAATGGAGAAGTTGGACAGGAGCAGATGGAAAAACACATGATCAAATTGTAGACCTGATTCAACAAATCAAGAAAAGTCCTGATAGCAGACGCTTAATTGTAAGTGCTTGGAATGTTGCAGAACTACCTAAAATGGCACTAATGCCTTGTCACACCTTGTTTCAATTTTATGTTGCAGATGGAAAGTTGTCTTGTCAGTTGTACCAACGTTCTGCAGATGTGTTTCTAGGAGTCCCTTTTAATATTGCATCTTATGCATTATTGACGATGATGATTGCTCAAGTATGTGATCTTGAATTAGGAGATTTCGTTCACACTTTTGGAGATGTGCATCTTTATAATAATCATTTTGAGCAAGCTCAATTACAATTGACCAGAACACCATTCCCATTGCCTAAAATGACAATCAATCCTGATGTAAAAGATATTTTCGGATTTACATTCGAAGATTTCACCTTGGTAGGGTATCAAAGTCATCCTGCAATTAAAGCACCTGTTGCAGTTTAATATTAAGATATGATCATATCAATTGTTGTTGCTGCTGCTGAAGACCATGCCATAGGGGAAGGCAATGCCTTGCTATGGAAATTGCCAAACGACATGAAGTTTTTCAAGAACACAACATGGGGGATGCCTGTGGTGATGGGTAGAAAAACTTTTGAGTCGATGGCATCAAAACCATTAAATGGTCGATTAAATATTGTCATTTCTCGTCAAGAAAATTGGGTAAAACCCCAAGAGGGATTGGTGCTGGCAAAAAGTGTGGAACATGCTATTGAATTGGCTAAATCATCTGATTGTAAAGAGGTGTTTGTTATTGGGGGTGGTGAAATATACCGGCAAGTAATGCCTTTTGTCAACAGAATTTACCTTACTCGTGTGCATACAAATTTTCCTAAAGCGGATACTTTTTTTGAACCAATAGATTCATCTGTTTTTGAACTTGTGGAAGAGACGCCAATGGGGCAAGATGAAAAACATGCATTTGCTTATACTTTCCAAATTTGGGAAAGAAAGCAATAAGCTACTTATATGTACAACCACTTTCAACTTGGGTTTAAGTATTTGCAGTATTTTTTTTCTGCTTCTAATGGGAGAGGTCACGGTATTCACTCTCCATTTGTATTTGAGTTTGTTGAACAGGTTTTATTGCCGTCTTATAAGAACAAAGCTGTTTTCAATAAGATAGAAAATATTAGACGTGCTTATCAATCAGAAAAAAATCGGTTTGTTCAGGTAGAGGACTTAGGGGCTGGTTCGTTTTCAAAATCAGGGTCTAGCAGGACTATTGCGCAAATAGCGAATGGGGCTTCTAAGCACCCAAAATTTGCGCGACTATTGCATCGTATGGTTGAATACTATGAAGTTGCTTCAGTATTGGAATTGGGAACTTCATTGGGGCTCACAACAAGGTATTTGGCAACTGCAAGAGAAGATGTGAAAGTGCAAACAATTGAAGGTGCAACAGCAATTGCCGATTTTTCAAGAAAAGCCTTTGAGCAAGAGAGACTTGCTAATATTTCTATTTTGGTTGGGGATTTTGATTCAAAATTACCAGAAGCATTGTTGAATATGAGGGGTAAAAAACTTTTCTTTTTTGATGGCAACCATCAATATCAACCTACTCTACACTATTTTGAAGAAGTGGTCAAATCTTGTGGTGAAGAGGATGTTTTGGTTTTTGATGATATTCATTGGAGCAAAGAGATGGAAAATGCATGGGAAGAAATAAAAAAAAATGAACGAGTTTCCTGTTCGGTAGATTTATTTTTTATTGGAATTGTTTTTCTTAGAAAAGAATTCAAGGAAAAGCTAGATTTTACAATACGTTTCTAATTAATTTGCAGCATATAGACCGGGAATTTCGTTACCTTTGATATCTCAATCAAACCCCATGATTATTGGTGTTTTAAAAGAAGTAGCCCCTGAAACAAGGGTATCTCTCATCGCGGATGGCGTCTCCCAATTAACGAAGAAAAAAATTACTGTATGGGTGGAAACTGGAGCAGGCGAGCTAGCCTATTGTACAGATGCCGATTACAGTAAAGCAGGAGCAGAAATCAAGTCAGCTGCAGAAATTGCTAACGGAGCAGATGTTGTTCTTTCCATTCATCCACCAACCGTCGATATTCGTAATGGCTTGGTGTTGATTGGTATGTACCAAGCTCGTTTTCAAACTGAACGTATCAAGCAATGGTTAGATAAAGGTGCAGTTGTTTTTAGTATGGAGCTTCTACCTAGGACTACAAGAGCCCAAAGCATGGATATCTTGTCGAGTCAGGCAAATATTGCTGGATATAAGGCTGTGTTGACTGCAGCCAACGCATATGGTAGGTATTTCCCAATGTTTATGACAGCTGCTGGAAGTATTGCTCCGGCAAAAGTGTTGATTCTTGGTGCTGGTGTTGCAGGTTTGCAAGCAATTGCAACAGCAAAACGTCTTGGTTCAGTTGTTGAGGTATTTGATACCAGACCTGCTGTGAAAGAAGAAGTACAAAGTCTTGGAGCCAAGTTCATTGAAATTCCTGGAGCAGCTGATGCATCTGCTGCTGGAGGTTATGCAGTTGAACAGTCCGAAGAATACAAGCGCAATCAACAACAGAAAATAGCTGAAAGTATAGCCAAAGCAGATATTGTTATTACAACTGCTCAAATCCCAGGAAAGAAAGCACCTATTTTGGTATCTGAAGAAATGCTGAACACTATGAGAGAAGGAAGTGTGATTGTAGATCTTGCCGCTTCAACTGGTGGAAATACGCCCCATACCAAAGACCGTGAAACGGTGGTATATAATGGAGTGAAAATTATAGGCGATAGTAATTTACCAGCAACTATGCCTTCTGATGCCAGTAAGTTGTATGGTAAAAATATTATTAATTTCTTACAGCTCATAACCGATAAGGAAGGTAATCTTAGCATCAACATGGAAGATGATCTTGTAAAAGGTGCAAGAGCTCAGGTGCAATAATTGATTTTTAAAATTTCTAGTATATGAATCAGGTCTTGAATTGGATAAGCATACACCAGGAAATGATTTATGTGGTCTTCCTCATGATCTTTGTTGGTATTGAGGTGATTGGTCGCGTCCCCTCTGTGTTGCATACACCTTTGATGAGTGGTGCTAATGCAATTCACGGGGTAGTAATCATTGGTGCTATCATTGTAATGGGACAAGCAGCCGAGGATGATATACTATCCTTGGTACTTGGTTTCGTAGCTGTCATTCTAGGTACATTGAATGTGGTGGGTGGATTTGTGGTTACTGATAGAATGCTAGAAATGTTCAAAAAGAAAAAATAATCTTCCAAAATAGCTCGCAATGGAAATTAACTTGCTTGTACTCATTTATCTGATTGGTTCTATAACCTTTATTGTGGGTTTGAAAATGTTGTCTAACCCAGCTTCTGCAAGGAAAGGAAATTTGGTTGCAGCTGCTGGTATGTTTCTTGCCATTATAGGGACCATCTTCCTTTATGAAAATGAAGGGGAGCGTTTGGGTAATTATTCATGGATTTTTGCTGCTTTGATAATTGGTACAATTGTAGGGACATTAATGGCTAAGAAAGTACAGATGACCGCTATGCCAGAAATGGTGAGCTTGTTCAATGGTATGGGTGGTGCTTGCGCGGCCTTGATTTCAGTTATTGAGTTTAACCATTTGCTCCATACTACAACAGATTTGTCAACATTGGATTCGACCAAATTATTGATCATTTTAGTAGGATTAATCATTGGAGCTGTTTCATTCTCTGGTAGCATGATTGCTTGGGGAAAATTGAACGGGAAAATAAAAGATTTTGCTTTTGGCGGTCAGCATATCATCAACCTTGTTATTCTTGTGTTGAATCTTGCTATTGCTGCTTATGTTATTTTGTTTACGCCTGAACAACTTCATTTGTTGTTTTATGTGGTTGTAGCATTATCAATCTTGTATGGTGTTTTCTTTGTGCTTCCAATTGGAGGTGCAGATATGCCAGTCGTTATTTCACTCTTGAATTCATTCACTGGTGTAGCGGCTGCATGTGGCGGGTTTTTGTATGACAATAAGGTAATGTTGACAGGAGGTATTTTGGTTGGTGCAGCAGGAACCTTACTTACGATCTTGATGTGTAATGCTATGAACAGATCGCTTAAGAATGTATTAATTGGTTCTTTTGGTGGTGGTACAACAGCGGCTACAGGAAGTGGGCCTTCTGGGGGCACTTATAAAGAGGTTACATTGAGTGATGCTGCCGTAGTCATGAGTTATGCGAGCAAGGTAATGATTGTGCCTGGTTATGGTTTAGCAGTTGCGCAGGCCCAACACGTTTGTCACGAATTAGAAAAAGCATTAGAAGCAAAAGGGGTTGAAGTAAAATACGCTATCCATCCAGTTGCA
>Ga0209229_10000446_pt1 | contig 16734 bp, 13 predicted proteins | sample SanBayMetagenome_FD_187466 | JGI IMG/M metagenome (GOLD analysis project Ga0209229, IMG submission 187466) | Freshwater and sediment microbial communities from dead zone in Sandusky Bay, Ohio, USA (SPAdes) (version 2) | ecosystem: Environmental > Aquatic > Freshwater > Lentic > Sediment... | reverse complement strand
ATACTCACGCTATGATTCTGATGGGCCTGATCTGGCAGCTTGATAAGTCAACAGAACTTCGGACAGCTCTCACTAGACTTTACTGGGCTGTTATAGAGTTTGGGATGACGTATGAGTATGGCGTACTAAAACCACTGGGCGCTGGTATAATGAGTTCAAAGGACGAGCTAGAACTTGCAGTTAGTAACAGCAAGAATACACAGAGGGAATACGACTTTGTAGATATCTGTGGTTGGGAGTACGATCCGTACGGTGTGCAGGACAGGCACTATGTAATACCAGATATGAAGTTTTTTATTACAGAGTTAAAAAGATTATTAAGACGATGAACATACGCCCATACAGACACGTCCTTGTAGAGTCCCTGCAGGAAATAAAATCCTACCAGAACAGAGAGAAGCTGATGATAAACACCGGCTACGAGTTCTTGGAGGGACTAACACCAGGCAGCATTGTTACGCTTGCCGGGGCCTCATTTACAGGTAAGACTATCTTTATGGAGGAGCTCAAGTCAAACATAATGAACATTGAGTACAACGCTAAGGCCCAGAACTTTGTCTGGCTGTCAAACAGTTTGGAAATGACTAACCTGATGAACACCCTGAGAGGACTTAGCTTTAAATTGAATAAGTCCAAGAGGGAAATAATGCTGAACCACTTCACGGATGAGGAGAGGGGGCGTGTGATTGAGTATGTTAAGGCGGTAGCTGACGACAGGTTCTTCCTTAACGAGGATCCTATGACAGGCGACGACTTTCTTAAATACGTCGAGGAGTTCTGCCAGGCCCATAGGAACAAGGACCTGATAGGTATTGACTTTGATCACGTTGCTCTCGCTAAGGGCTCTGACAAGAAGAAGGTAATGGATGTTATATTTGAGCACCAGAACCATCTCAAGAAGGCCTACCCTAATACACTGTTTATAAATGTGTCACAGTTTAACAGGGACTCCCTTTCGCGGGTGGCTGACAAGAGTGAGGATATGAAACCCAGGAGGAGTGACCTGTACCAGTCAGATGCTTTGTTCCAGGTCAGCGATGTGGTTGCCTGCCTGACGACGCCGTACAAGTTGGGCGTCGAGCAGTACCGGTTAGTGTCACCAAACTTCTACGACTACCTGTTCGATCACTTCGGTGAGTACAATAAGACATCTACAAAGGTTAGTTTCTTCACGTTCGGAAGGATATTTATTGAGATCCTCAAGAACAGATTCGCTGAGGGGATGTCCTCCAAAGATCTGTTTATAAAAGTTATTGAGAAGGATGACGCATACAGGGCAAACAATCCTCCGAAGAATTCAGTCAAGACTCAGCTGTTCGAGAACACGCTGTTAAAGCTAGACTAGTTTGTTAAATTTTAGTTAATTAATTTGAGACCAGAATCTTTTTCTGGTCTTTTTTATTTATATTTGTGAAAAGTTTCTCCAGCGGATTATCTAATTTTTAAATATATATCAAATGTATTACAGTATTTCAAAGAGTAAATCAAAATTTTATTCAACAAGCAAGGAGCCCAGAGAGGGTTACGAGAAGGTTACCTACGGGGCCGACAACAATGTTACATACCACAAGTACGTGCCTATGTTAGAGGGGGTACTTAGTAAGGTAGTTATAGAGCAGAAGACAATCAGAGGTGCTGAATTTTCTTTTCTAGCCGTGGAGCTAGTAAACAACGAGGGCTACAGGGATTCTATATCCTGTGTACTGAAGGAGTACGGTAGATTTACTGAGCAGACAAAGGCAATGGTTTCTGCACTGAATGGTGCTGAGTTTGGAAGCAGACTTTCCTTCTCAGTAAAAACAAAGAAGACACCGGATGGTGAGAAGGCCTTCCTAAATATCTACGCAAACTATTTGGATAAACTTGATGAGAACAACAGGCCGATGTCCACGGGTTATATCAAGGCCACTGATATTCCAAGGGGCGAGGTTGTTGTGGACGAACTGGGTCAGAAGTCTACTAACTATAATGAGCAGAACAAGTTCTTTACAACTGTTGTTGCGGATCTGTTAAAGAGATCTAAAGAGTACGAGTCAAAAGCACCCTCAGAGCCGCAGAGACCAGTCGTGAAAGAGTCCTTTACTAAAGTAGCCGATACCTCACCCAGTGCAGGTATGTCACCTAATCCACTTGACGAGTTCCTGAAGTCAGACTTATTCTGATATGAGTAGAACGAGCACGTTTGTGGAGAGTGTGTCTGAAATAATGACGGATGAAAATGGGTTTGAGTTCATAAACATAGTTCTTGGTGATGGGATTAAGGGGTTCTTTCCAGGGAAGGCGGATACACTGTCCGCCTTCCAACCTGGAACTCCTGTCCTGTACTCGGGCGTAAAAAAATTTAACGGTATGGACAAGATAAATGGTTTAACTGTCGAGGACAAAAAGCCTGCTGAGCCTGAGGTAAAGTCTATTACGTATGCAAGGATTACAGCAGTTTCTGATGTGTCAACTTATAAAGGTTGGTTCCTGAGAGACATAACCCTGGACACAGGTATAACCGCAAGTGCTGTGGCTAAGCAGCCGAGTGCGTTGTCTCAGTACAGGATTGGAAATCTCGTATCGTTCTCATCCGTTAGGACTGGGGAGTCCAACAGACCTTTCTTCGATAACTTCAAGAAAGAACTTGAGTATGGGTCAGAGGATCGTAGGAACTTGTCTATAATGCGGCAGTCCTGCCTTAAGGTTGCAACGGAGTTATATCTTGCAGCCAACTCGACAAAACTTGCAAAGTCTGCAAGCGTTAACTGGGATGAGGTTGTTGCAGAGTTAACAGATATCTCGAATAGACTTGTTAACTACACAAATGTAGACTAAGAATGGAAATTTGGAAGGACATACCCGGCTATGAAGGCCTGTATCAGGTGTCAGACTGTGGACAAGTAAAGTCTTGTTCTCATTCTGAAACATCAAAGGAAAGGATTTTAAAATATCATTTACATCAAAAGGGTTACTACCGATTAAATCTACGCAAAGACGGAAAGGATAAGAAATTTTTGGTCCACCGCCTTGTCGCTTTAGCGTTCCTTGATGGGGATAACTCGTTGACCATCAACCATATAGACGAATGCAAGACGAACAACCATGTCTCAAACTTGGAATATTTGTCAAGTGCAGAAAACACACGGGCCTGGAATAAAAATAATCCAGAACGTAGGGCTGAGATAGATAGGAAAGCACAAGAGGCTTCATTAAAAGCTCGGAGCCAGAAAGTCCTTGACACTCAGACAGGCAGAATCTTTCCTTCAATCAGCGCAGCAAGTCGTTATATGTACGAAGAAGAGGGTGCGAAAGGGCCTTTTGTTTGGCTAGGTAGAATGAGGCGGGGCACACAAAATAGATTTCAAATAATAGAAAATGAATGCGAAAGGTAATATTTGATATAGAAACAGATGGTCTGATAGACAGTGTTACAAAAATACACTGTCTATCTTTTTGCGTGCTTGATGGCACCAATAGGATAAGAACAATATACGCCTATGACGAGATGCGGAGATTCTTTACTGCTGGGTTCACATACATAGGCCATAACATAGCCTGCTATGACCTGCTCGTAGCAGAAAAGATTCTGGGCGTGAGTCCTGAAGTTTCTATTGAGGATACCCTGTATATAAGTCAGTATATTTTCCCGTCGAGAAGGTCCTACTCACTGGAGTCGTTCGGTCAGAACTATGGTGTAGAAAAAGTACAGATAGATGACTGGAATAATTTGACCCAGGAAGATTACAGGATTAGGTGCGAGACAGACGTTGCTATAAATCTACACCTGTACAACCATATTATAAACAAGATAAACTTTCTCTACGACAACAATGAGCAGGACGTAAAGAAGATAATTGGGTACCTGTCACTGAAGGCATTCTTTGCATCGAGGCAGGTGAAACATAATGTGTATATTGACAGGAACGGTATAGTAAACATTATAGCAAGGCTCGGTGCCGAGAGGGAACAGAAGGTGCAGACACTGAAGGCGTCTATGCCTAAGGTAGCAAAGTACGTCACCAGACACAAGCCAAAGGTTATGAGAAAGGCAGACGGTAGCGTATCTAAGATTGGCCAGACCTGGATAGAACTGTGTGAGGCAAACGGATTGCCGGCCTCAAACGAGGAACCAATAACAGTGGTCTCTAGTTACGCCGACCCTAACCCACTGTCAATCCTGCAGATAAAGGACTGGCTCACGAGTCTGGGATGGAAGCCGGCAACTATTAAGTACCTAAGAGACAAGCAGACAAACGAGACGACGACAGTGCCGCAGGTGTACAAGGAGGACAAGTCGCTGTGTGACTCAGTTCTTTTACTTGCCGAGAAAGACCCCTCAATCTATCAGCTTGAGGGTCTGGGTATTCTCAATCACAGAATAGAACAGCTTGAGGGTCTACTGAAGTACTCTTCAGAGAGTGGGTACCTGTGCCAGGAATTGTTTGCAATAACACCCACATTCAGGTTCAGGCACGGTAAGGTAGTTAATCTACCAAGTGTTGACAAGGCCTATGGCAAGGATATCAGGGGGTTGTTTAAGGCACCAAGTGGACACAGGGTTGTTGGCTGCGACATAAAAGCACTGGAGGATCAGTGTAAGTTGCACTACATAGCACCTATAGATCCGGAGTATGTGAAGGAGATAAGTAAGCCTGGGTATGACCCGCACCTTGCCCTTGCTGTGTCTGCCGGGTTCTTAACACCAGAACAGGCAGAGCAGCACAAGAAGGGCGAGGCCGACTACTCAAAGCAGAGAAAGCTAGGTAAGATATGCAACTTCTCAAGCCAGTACTCTGTTGGTCAGGCTACATTGGCCAGGAACACAGGGCTGACAGAGAAGCAGGCAAAGATGTTGCTTGATGCATACTGGGAAAGGAACTGGGCTATCAAGAAGTTCTCATCGGAGTGTGACAGGAAGAATTTTATAGACAACTCTTCCGAGAATAAGTATCCTGAGTCCTGGGTCAGAAGTCCACTGACAGGCTTCTGGATGCACCTGCGTAACGAGAAGGATATATTCTCAGTAGTAACTCAGAGTGCCGGTGTGTGGATCTTTGATAACTTTGTAGCCAACTGCATAGCCAGTGGCATTAACATACCGTACCAGTCACACGACGAGATTATGTTCTACTGTAAGGAGGACAGTGAGGAGGAGACGAAAAATATTTTAAGAAAATGTATCGACAGGGTGAACCAAAAGTTAAAGCTAAATGTTGTTATTGACATTGACATAAAGATAGCTGACGACTACGCCGGTGTTCACTAAGTTATTGTATTTATTAATTACCTAAATATTTAAAATGGAAGTAAGTAAAGTTTATGTTGTAACGCTCAGGCCTCAAGATGCCGAGGATAGGGCTGCTAAAGTATCTGGAGCCACTATCGGTATCTTCTCTAACTACGACAGGGCCGAGTCTGTTGCTAAGTCTGTTATTGACTACATAGAGGACCGTATGAAGTATGTTAATGATCTTTTTGAGAAGGACCCCGAGGGGAATATGGATGAGATATCAACTATTATGGTTGACGAAAGGTTTAGCATACTAACTAGATTCGGCGGTGTAGATATTGTGGAGAGGGAGATGAACTCAATAGATGAGTTTCTGTTTCCTACCGCGAATGACTTAAAAGATTTTGATCCAGAGACTGACGACTCAGAAGAGTAATGAAGGTTTTGTGTGTTAACGACAGTGGCAGGCCGGAAGATATTCCTATATCTATGTGGATAAAAAAGGGTAACGCGTATAACGTTACTAACGCATACCGGGATATGTACGGCGTGCTGCTGTTTGTACTTGATGAGATAGACCTAGCCCAACTGGGCACCCTGTACAAGGGATTCGCTGCCTACAGGTTTGCACCGCTTGATGACATAAATGAATTGATAGAAAATTTAGTTGAAGAAAAAATTGAGTACGTATGATAATACAGGTTAAAAAAAATAAGGGGATAAAGTTTACCCCGGAGACACTGAAGGAGGAGATCTTCCTACACTCAGTTGTTGATATTATTTCAAAGGGAAACCTCGAAGATCTTGAGGAGGTTGTCCACAAAGTAATGACAAAACAGTATGGTATTAAGAACTAATTATTTAAGAAGATTTGGGATAGTACTTGCAGGGCTACTTGTTGGGTACTTCTTAGTTACCGGTATTATTAGCACGTTCTTTTCAGAGGATGAAACGTGTAAGCACAAGTTTATGGAGGAGTATGCAATAATTGACAGGTACGCGTACACTGCTTTATCTAGCATAATAAACGCAGAAGCTGACACAGAGGACCCGATGGATATGTATCTTATTGGTAGTACAGTGCTTAACAGGGTAGAACACGAGTTTTTTCCAACGTGTGTTATTGACGTTGTGTTTCAGAAAAGACAATACAACGGTATTGCAGGAAACTTCAATAGGACAGCTGTCACGGACACAATAGCCAGCAGATTACTCAATGGTCAGGGGAGAAACAAGGATGTTCTATTCTTTTACAACTACCACACGGCAACTGACTCTAGATTTATAAAGTTCCTAGAGACAAACTGCGAGTTAATAACAGTAACTAAGAATCATAAATTTTATGGCGTATGCGAAGTGAATTAAGAATACAACCTTTTCTACGGAGGCTAGACGTCCCGGAACTTATTAAGAATATGTACCCGGACAGTGCTGACACTAGTGAGATGGTAGACAAGACAGTGTCTTTAATAAACAGTAAAGACTTTGTGAAGTACTGGGAACAGAACCCCGACCTGAGGTTTGGACAGCTTATGTTTAATCTTGGCCTGGGTTTCTTTGATCCTATCTATCAAAAGGAGGAGGCCGCGATACTGCTGCAGTGCGGATGGCCAGCTCGAAAGTGCGTACAGTGGACGTCCCTTCTTAATAAAGATCAGGAGTTACTGGAAGAACCTGTGTCCAGGTTTATAGACGAACTTGATACAGACCATCTTCTTACAATGGTTCAGGAGTATGGACTTGGAAAAAGAAAATACGATGAGGATATAATTACTTTATTTCTAGAAGAACTAGAAGCAAGACACGAGTAATATGGAAGTAGAAGATATGGAAATTTGGAAGGATATTCCAGGTTATGAAGGCCTTTATAAAGTATCAGACTGTGGACAAGTAAAGTCTTGTGAAAGAGTTTCCCATCATCCTAGGTACGGAGAGATGCATTTACAAGAAATAATACTTAAGCCGCACTTAAGTAGTAAGGGCTATTATCGTGTTCGCCTACGAAAAAATGGAAACTATAAAACGTTCTATGTCCACAGACTTGTTGCCTTAGCGTTTTTAGATGCTGATACCTCGTTGACTGTCAATCACATAGATGAGTGTAAAACTAATAACCACGTGTCAAACCTTGAGTACTTGACACGTGGAGACAATATTAGATCTTGGAATAAAAACAATCCTGAACGTAGGGCTGAGATAAATAAGTTAGTTCATAGTAAACAAGTCCTTGATACCCGAACAGGGAAAATATTTCCTTCAATAAAATCTGCCAGTCTATATATGCACGAAGAGGAGGGAGCTAAAGGGCCTTTCACTTGGAGCACAAGGATACAGCAAGGAAAAGTTGACAGATTTATAATTTTAGACAATTCAAGTATTTAAAAAAATGCAACTAATTTCAAATAACCAGTCTTCTTTAGAGAAGCTGCTTAAGTCAAGAAATGCTATAACAGGAGTGTTAACGGCAACGTCACTACTACAGGCCGTACACACGGCCAAGGTTATAGTTGAATTATCTTTTATTGGTCAGGGAACCTGGGGGTGGATCCATTCCATACTACTAAGCATATGTGTTGAGTTATATATAGTTATCTTCTCGATAAGGAATCAGAAGAACCTGGCTATGATGTACCTGATATTTGGTATTATGATAAACCTTGGTATGGCATACATAGCCCACGGGTTTAGCTTTCAGTTCTTTTTCTACAGCCTAATAACAACAGTGTTCCCACTGTCTGTGTACTACACATCAGAGGAACTTGGCAAGAAAATGCACGTGTCAGCAGTCAGTACTGCAAGAGCAGATTCTGAGGATAAGCCTAAGCGTGTATACAGGAAGAAGAGGAAACCAAAGCTTCTTAAGTAAAGTGTGTGCATAAAAAAAGCCCCCGGCTGTTAGTTCAGTGGGGGCTTTTTCTTTTAACCTCTTCTCGTCTCGTAGTCTTTTATTCTAATGTCTGGAGCCTCTTTACTGTAGCCCTTTATGTACAGAATTTCTTTCTTTGAGAACCTACTATTAGTTAGCGCCTTAACAACAGACTCTGTCACGTCTACACCCAGAGATTTTTTTGTTTCTAAAACCATATCTCTAAGCTTTTTCAAATCCTTCTGGTATGACTTATTTGTCTCCTCGTATAAAGCATCTATATCCTCAGCCTCTCCTTTTTTCTTGCTGTATCTCTTCTTGTACTCCTGTATTTTTTCTGCAACTTCATAGGTCTTAAACCCAGCCTGTGTTGACAAATCTACATAGTTTGACTTGTAACCAAGACTAAGGAATAACTCTACTGGTGCAGACTGCTGCAGTTTGTACTGGTTCTGTCTTATCCTGTCCTGTATCTTCTCCCTCTCTATTAGGTTTGTAGTCTTACTAAGCAATTCCTCATCGTTTCTTATTCTTGTGTCAAGTCTTGACTGCTCGGCCCCAAAAAGTTTAACTGCATTACTCCACGGCACAATAGGAGCTTTCTGCAGGTACGCGGCCATATCCTTTCCCCACAGGATGGGGTTGTCTGCGAACTCATACGGCGTTATGTCCTCGTCGTACATATCCTTACCAGAAAATAGTTTAACTAAGAAGTTAAAACCTATTTCTGGGCTGAATATCGGCTCCAGTATAGGGGAGATAAGAGATGTAAGCATAGTGAATTTGTTGTCGCCTATCTGTCTCTCGGCCACTCTCCTCCTGAAGAGTGAGAACGGATTAATCGTTGACGGGTCTGAGTATATATAACCGTCTGGGTTATATGGATCTCTCCTTAGATCAACTCCTTTTACCCACTCAGGTACATAGTACTTCATAAAAGTATCCCTACCATTGACATCTACGTACTTGTCCTTACCTTTTAATTTCTTCTTTTCTTCCTCATCCTCTTCGTCGTCCGGGATTATGTCAGCCAGAACTGATCTGAGTTCCTCCTGGAAGGCTGTAACAGACAATGCAATAGTGAGACCAAGAAGCCTAGAGGCCGCTATCTCAGCGTATACTTTTCTACGGGCAGGGTCCGGATCCTTGATGGAGTTCTCAACAGCCTCAGTAAAATATATAACAGAGTTTGCACTGGTTCTTATTGTCTCAGACATAAATGTTGTAAACACACCTATAAAAGGAATTCTCTTTAGGATAGCGTTAAACTTCCAGGCCTCTGTGTAGTTTGGCATACCGCCCCTAATAAGTCTGCCGGCCTCACTGCTTAACTTATCAACAGCGTCCTGTGCCTTTGCTACTTTCGCCTGATCTGAGGACCCAAGATCTTTAAACATCTGCTCAAAAGACTTGTACCCGTAAAGTGGGGCAAGTCTGTTCATTTCAGCCAGAAAACCAGCCAGTTTAAACAGGTTGTCAGTCCCCTCGTAGGCATTGCTTGGAAGGGAGGTTATATTATCAAATAACTTACTACTTGTAATAGAATTTATTTTCTCGTTCTTGTTTATTTTTTCAGACATACCATTCATCCACCTGGTAAGTCGACTGTCCTTTAATAGTTCTTTTATTTCCTCAACCTCTACATTTGAATTAAGCACGCCAGTTTTTATAGAAAGTTCCCTGACAAGTGTCATAAGATCTGATCTGGTATCAAACCCAGCCGTCTCTGTGGTAGAATTTTTTAACTCCGCCATAATAACACTGAGTGAGGTCCAGAACTGTCTGCTGAATAAGTACCCATTAGAAATAAGGAAGGCAGACGCTCCAACAAAGTTTCTAAGGTGTGACATCGGACTGTACTTAGTGGCCGTAGCTTTAGCAAGTCCATTTATCCACGACAGGGCCTCCAGGAGCCTCGAGAATGCATTATCGTTTCCGTCTGCACCAGTGACCCCACTTATCTCGTCGACAAGCGCTGCGGGCACGTAAATGTATCCATCAGACTTCAGCCCAAGAGCGTCTCTTACAGCCGGCATTTTGGCTACTGATATTTTTTCTGTGAAGCCTTTCTCCTTGTCCGGGGTCAGACTAAATAAAACACCATCGCCCTCTATCGCAAAATTTAATTGGAAATTATATTTACCTAGAAAAGACGCCATTCTCTTGATAGTAGTGGCATAAAGCGTTGCCGGGTCTGTAATTTCACCCATCAGTGCTCTTATCTCCTCTGGTATATCCTTTCTCTTCTTGAAGAGACCCAGGTCTATGTTTATTCTTTTTTCTCCAGGCGTTACAATATCTCCACCAGAACCCAGTACAGACTCCTTTACAAACTCCTCAAACTTGGCCTCATCATTTAAGTACTCGTCTATTTTCTTAAGTTCTGTAGAAATCTGAGCTGCCCTCATCTGAAGAGTTTCAAGCCTTATTGTGTCTGCCTTTGTAAAGGTAGGATTTCTCTGTTTTGCAAGTAGGTCGTTAATCTCCTTGTTTAAATCATCTAATCTATCTTCTACAAGATTTTTTCCCTTTTTAGTTTCTTTAAGCACTGCCCCTAACTCTTCTGCTTTTGTCTGAAGATCATTGAGCTTTACAGCATCTGCATTTGTAAAAGTTGCATTGGGATTTCTCTGTTTTGCAAGGAGATTATTTATTTCTTTGTTTAAACTTTTTAGATCGTTGTTTATAAGATCTATCCCCCTGTTAATTTTGTCAAGTTCTGCAACGGCTTGCGTGGCTCTTGCTTGTAATTTCTGAAGCCTTGCCATTTCCCCACTTGTAAGCCCTAAACTAGGATTTCTCTGTTTTGCAAGAAGTTCGTTTATTTCTTTGTTTAGGCTTTTTAGTGTGTCGTCTAACTGTATGTACTGGTTCTCTAACGTGCCTCGTATAAAGTTCTTGCCCCTATTAAATATATAGGCCATATTAGGGTCGCTGCCAGTTAATTTGTCCCACCAACTTTCTGGATTAAGATGAGCCTCGTAGACACGGGCTGTGTACTTACCTAAATTATTTAGATAAATATCAACGCCGGCCTCTTTTATGTATCCAGAATTTACAAGCTCTGCAGACAGATTGTCTATATGCATACGCATCTTACTGGCAATATCAAAAAGTTCCTGTCTAAGTGCATCAGCCTTAGTCGGATCAGTTACTTTAGGTAAGAGTAGTCTGTCCATACCCGCCCCTTGCACAACAGCGGATACAGACAGTATGTCGTCCTTTGTCAGTAAACTCTTGTTGTCCGACATAAATTTGTTGAGTCTGTCTGTTAATTTATTAACAGCTATCATCTCTACATTTATCCTATTTCTGACATCCTGAAAGGCCTCGTACACGCCCGGGAGCCTCGACCTCATCACTCCACTAAACAATCTCTCGTCCACTGACCTGATCCAGGACGGTATCTTAAGGCCTGTGTACCACCTAACGGTTGGTCCTGTTGGCTGTGCCTTTGCTGTCGTCTCGATAGGTTTTCCATCACCCCTGAGACCCTTCTGGTCCCTCTCAACTAGCTCGGCCTTAATCTTCTGTATCTCAGAGTTGGTGTTTAAACTAGCAAGGCCCCTGCTGCCGAGAGCGTTCACTATGTCTACAGCTGACATAGACTTGTTAGCAGGATCTGACCACATCTTCATAAACTCATCCGTTAAGACAGACACTCTTACCTGCTCCCTGAATATGGGGTCCTGCATTAAAGTCTGGAACTCGTTTTTCTCGTAGTACTCTCCCTTGTATAGTATTCTACAGCTCGTAGCCATTTTTTATTTTTATATTTATAAACAAATATTTCACTAAATTGTTTAGCAGGATTTCTTTGTAATTCTGTTAGAATTGGCGTAGTCATACAACGCGTCACCCTTGGCTAACATAGCCGCCATCTGTGGAGGAAACCCTGCGTCTATCAGACTCTTTCTCATAACATCCTCTTCAATCTTAGGATCGAATGTTGTGCCTGTTACACCGGCCTCGTCAAACAGGGCCGCTGCTGTAGCAATGTCTACATCAACACTGGACACACTCCTAACGTCGTCAATAAGATCGGACAGCCTGTAGGAGTTATTTGACGCCACGGCATTTCTTACCTGTGCCTGGACATACTTGACAAGTCCGTTTATAAGAGCGTTGAAGTCACTAACTGTCAGGTTACCACGTCTTGTAGTGGACAGGGTCTTTACGCCCTTTCCTACAGCTGCAGCTAATAAAGTCTTCAGGTACTCAGTAGGCTTCTCGCTTATCTTTGTTTTTACTGGAGAAACTCTCTCGGCTGCTGCCTCCTCAACCCTTGCCTCCTGTGTAACTAGGAAGTCGTGTAACTCACGTATATAACCCTTCTCTGCTATCTGCTCAGACCTGGCCATATCCTCAGTATCAGACATAATAGACTCCCTGAGTTCCTGGTTAGTCATACCCATTCTCTTCTCTATGTTCCTGGCCTCTATCTCAGATATGTTGTTCCAGTACACCTCGCTGGCGCCGTCTTCTATCATACCCTTCAGATCATCAAGTTGTGGGAGTATGTTCTTGTTAAAGAAGGCCTGCTGCTGGTCGAGGGACATCTTGGATAAAACATCCATAGCTTTACCTCCAACTATATACCTCATCAGCTGCTTTGGATTGTTGCCGAAGAAGAACTTCGTGTAGTAACCGTCGTGTATATCTACTACAGACTTACCCTCCAGGATGAGTTCCTGTATACTATTCAGGGCGTCCTCGAACGCCTCCATAAACGAGTCGTAGCCATCCAGATCCAGGCCTATGCCCCACAGTACGTTGTTCTGCAGATTGCCCATCTCTTTCTTGCCCACTGTATCGAAGCCCTCACGTGTCTGTATGTAGTGCTGTATCTCGTGGAGTACCTTCATCTTGAGCACGTCCCCGGACAGGTCATTTGAAACAAGCATTGTGTTTGTCTCACGCTGATAGGCGGCCTCAAACTCGAAGTCGTATCCCCTGAACATAACAACAGGTAGGTCAGCAAGTTCTGGGTAGAACTTGAAAAGCTCGTCGTGCTGTAGGACCTCTGACAGAGGTACACCCTCCTGGTCCTCCCTTAGGTCTTTTCTTAGTTTGCTTTCACCTATTATCTTGGCGTCTCTGTCTGATATCTCGTATCTCCACTTACCGTCTGAGCCTCTCTCATATCCGGTGAGTAGTTTTATTTTACTAAGTATTCTCTTTATAGAGGACCCCTCGGGTAGTGTTCTCAGCCAGTCGCCCTCAGTTATGCCGAATCTGTTCTCCATACTCTTGGCGGCTGACAGGAACCTGATTGATATTCCCTCCTCTACTGCGCTGTGGAACTGCTTAACACCTCTCTCGCCGGCGGCACTCATCTTTGACTTGATTCTGCCTGTTGCATTACTAGGTTTGATAGGAGCTGTTTCTTCAGCTTCTCTTGATCCTAATGGGCTTACTCCTTTTTTAAGTTGATTAATCTCTGGAAGGTAAACCTGATCCTTGTCTTTCAGTAGCTCTGGTTTGATAGCTACTGCGGTTTGGGCCCTTAGTGGAGACACTCCACCCCACTTAGCAACTACTAGTGGGTACCCGTTCTCTGCGGCAACTTGTGAGATGAAACCAACCTGTTTGTTTGCATCGAATGCAAGGGCTGGGTATCTCTCCCTAAACCTTCTCTTAGCCTCGTCGTAGAAGTTGAGTGGGTCCTTGTTAAAAGGATACACCATATTTTTAGGTATCTTGACAATATGTGTGAAGTCACCGCCAACGTCAACCTTTCCAGGCTCGGTGTAATACATAGCTATGTTAACACCTGGCTGTTCGTCCCTTCCTGTTTTTATATTTCTGCCAAAGAACTTAGGGTCTATAAAATCGTTAGACAGATCTAATGGAGCCACGTGGTAGAACACGTAGTTACCATTGCCGTCGTCAACCATATTATCCGTGTATTCTTTGCCGGCTGTCTCCATAACATTAAGTTGATCTGGCCTTGGCTGTACAGAGGAGCTAACCGATGGTTTTGACTTTAAAACTACCTGTGTTTCAGGTGTAGGAACTGAAGGAGAAAATCCTTCCGTCCAGGCCCACTCAGGAAGAAGTCCAGTTTTTTGTTCTGCGAAAACAGTTTCTTCAATTTTTGCAGTTCTATTTTTTTCACCGTATGGCCCGAAGTTTAACCAGCTGTTCTGTCCCCTTGTCTCTGATGTTATAGCAGCTACTGCAGATCCAGTAAATAAACGAGCGTGTGCCTGCCAAGCGTTTTCTTCACCCCTAGCTCTGAAACTAGCACCTTCTAATCCGTGACCAAAGGCATCGTGAACTGCCCTAAACAAATCATTAGCCACAACATCCCTCATTACCCCGTCCTGATCTGGCCATTTTAAACCTGTTGGAGCCAACATAGGATTGTCATCAACAGCTGCTCCTGTTATACCTTCAGTACCGTAACCGTCATAGGTACCGTACACAGCCATCTTTTTGTTTTTTCTTAAATCTCTCATAGCATCAGACGGATTTCCGTTATAAGGGTCTGAGTTAGAGTCAAAGAAAGAAAATTCATACCCAGCCTCTATCAAGGCATCGTATTGATCTTTCGTCTGTTTTATTAGATTTTCGTAAGCCTCTTTAACTTTTGGGTCATTTGGTTTGTGCTCCATTTTTTCATAAGCATCCGCCAATCTCTTAGCTAAAGCCTCGTTAACTTGGACGTATTCTAACTGTCTACCATAAGGTATTCCAAACTTTTTAGCATAACTTTCGGCTACTTCAACTAAGTTAGGATCAGGCCCTGTAATACCTTCAATCTTAGGAGCTCCGGGTAGGGGATCAAACTTACCTATGGTTTTACCATCAGGTAAAATAGAAACTGAAGCCTTCTGTCTAATTGTAGTAATCTCTGGGCTCTTCTCCACAACTACTGTAGCCATTGACTTAAGACCGTCCGGTGCTGTAATTACATTGTAATTACTACCAAGTACGTCCTTCACATAGGCCTCCAGTTCGCTCTGCTTGAAGCCCTTGATGTAGGTCATCTTACCGTTATCGTTAACAAGAACCTCGCTGTCACTCAGGATAATACCCTTCTTTGGATTCTTCTTTATCTGGGAACTGAGCAGGTCTGTGTACTCAGTAGTCATTGCATTTATAACAGACACACCGCCTGGCTTCATTGCACGGGCAGCTGTTCTTATTACACTCTCTCTTGTGTCCGCCGGGTACTCACTGATAGATCCGGAGTTAAGCACAAAATCGAAAGCCTCTGTTGGTATATCAGTACCGTCGTGCCTTGTATAGGTAGGAGTATTCATTCCGGATGCCTCCTTGAATGCCCCCGAGTCGTAGGACGGCTCCGATGTGCTTATGTTTAGCTTCTTTCTTGGCGCAAACTTTGAGTGCACCTGACCGAGTCCGGAGCCTATATCAAGTATGGGCATATTGCCAAGGTCTGGGAACTTGGAAGTAAACCACTTGCCCCACATCCTGTACAGGTCGTCCAAGTACCTCTTCTTGGCCCTTGAAATCTTACTGTCTCCGGGATCCACGTCCTGAGATGATATGTACGTCTCACCCGATGCCTCCTCAACCTCTGCCTCAGACATAGATAAGTTCCACTTGTCCGAGAACGGAAGTGTCATCATAGAGCCAGGCATAAACCCGTTAGACACAACAGCGTACTCGCCGGCGTGTGTAGTAACTGAGTTCTTTATACCGTCCCACATAGCGTGATGCGCAAGGTAACCCGCAACATCTGCGGGGTATCCAAGTGCTATACCTACTTTGTATATTCTGTCCAGTAGTTCCTTCTGCAGTGTACTGCTTCCAGATATTTTTGCTTTTCTTTCTTTCTGTTCGTCCGTGAGCTTCATAGTCCCGGCAACCCAGGCATTCATCTGCCTTGCGTCAACAACACCCTGTGAGGCCACGCCGAAGTACTGGTTAAAGAAGCCTGTTTTACCAACGCCAATGCCGTAAAAGTTCTTGATAGCACCCTTGTACAACTCGTTGAAGTCAGTGCCTCTGTTTGCCAGGAACAGCTTGGTCATATTGTTTATGCCACCTGTGTTCATTGTCTTCATCGTGTTGTCTGTCTTGTCAGACATATAACCGAATCCAACAAAGTCGTACAGTTTTCTGATCTGCTGCTTGGTAGCGGTCTGTGCCACAAGGGCATCAACTAACTCCTCTCCCTCAAATGTTGACAGGTAGGCAGCAGCAGCTCCTTCCGGTCTTATCCACTTAACCTTTTTGCCCTTAGGATCTGTTGACATCTCAACAAATAAGTCGTTAACCTTTTTCTCACGCTTGCCTGACCATTTATCGTACGTGCTACCAGCTGAGCCCTGAGAGGCTACAGTAATTAGATAAGCCCTAACAACCTTCTTCGGCGACACCTCTCCGGCCATTAACTCAGCACGTGCGGACAGGATGTTCTTAAGGACGTCGTCCAGGTACGCTGTCTTGTCCTTCAGGCTGTTTACCCAGAAGTCAGTGGACACGTATCCCGTGTGGTCGAAGGTGACCACAGAGGCCTTACTTTTTATATTGGCATTTTTAGGATTCTTTTCAAATTTCTGTTGTGCCTCTACAACCTCCTGTATATTAGGTTTTCTGTTTGTAACGGTTAGGTCAGTAATAGGTTTAAAGGTTGCCAGAAGCTCCCTCATCATAGTCTCTATAGCCTTGTACGGGTGCTTTA
>Ga0209229_10000445_pt1 | contig 16763 bp, 14 predicted proteins | sample SanBayMetagenome_FD_187466 | JGI IMG/M metagenome (GOLD analysis project Ga0209229, IMG submission 187466) | Freshwater and sediment microbial communities from dead zone in Sandusky Bay, Ohio, USA (SPAdes) (version 2) | ecosystem: Environmental > Aquatic > Freshwater > Lentic > Sediment... | reverse complement strand
ATGTTCCGGACGTGCAGCGTCCATGTATGATGGACGTGTGCCCTTCGTGAGATCGCCGTAGAGCGTGAATTGCGACACGAGAAGAATCCCTCCGCCGGTGTCGCGAACCGAGAGATTCATTTTGCCTTCTTTATCCTGAAACACACGTAGTGCGAGCAGTTTGTCGGCCATCCACTCGCACTCGGCAAGTGTGTCTGTATGTGTGATGCCAACAAGTACGCAAAGGCCGTGGTCGATGGTGCCGATCGTTGCACCATCAATATCGACATGTGCATGTGACACGCGTTGTATGACAAGCTTCATTGATATCCTTTCGATGGAACAATATGTAGTTTCGCGAAGTATTCATCACTATCTGGTAGTTCGTCATGCGTAACATCCTGTTCGGAATCATCGCGACTGTTGTTCTTGGAACATCGTCACTCGTAATCGCCCCACACGTATCAGCGTCGTCCGACACGCGCTCGGAGAAGCAAACACAGCATGGTGAAGGTGTGAAGTCGAAGACGCGTATTCCTCTGTCGCAAGCAGTTGCTGAAAAGAAATTCACGTCGACAATTGCTGTGACAGCTACCGTTAAAGAGGTGTGCCAAGTCAAAGGCTGTTGGATGATCCTCGTTGACGGCGATACCAAGGTCCGTGTAACGTTCAAGGATTATGGATTCTTCATGCCGAAGAATCTTGCAGGCTCGAAGGTTGTCGTAGAGGGCATTCTCTCCGAAGAGGTGCTTAGTGAAAAGGATGCGCGTCACTACGCCGAAGATGCAGGGAAGTCGAAGGCCGAGATTGCCAAGATCAAGGGCGATCAGCGTGAGCTTGGCTTTGAAGCGACAGGCGTGCTCGTTCTGGCAAAATGATTGTCCAGCTCCCATCGTGGGTATCATCGATCCCGCTGCCGGTGTCTGCCTCGGATGAAGACGTGATGAACTATGTGATCGAACTTGCTCGCGCAAATGTTCGTCACGCCACGGGTGGACCCTTTGCGTGTGCCATTGTCGATGATGCTGGGGGAGTTCTTGGCATTGGTGTGAACCTCGTTGAACAGACCCAATGTTCAGTCTTTCATGCTGAGATGGTGGCAATCGTCAACGCTAGTGACCATCAAGCGTCGTGGGATCTCGGGATTCGAGGTCCAGCTACACTCTATAGTTCTGCAGAGCCATGCGCGATGTGTATGGGTGCAATACCATGGTCTGGTGTGCATCGCATCGTTGTAGCTGCGCGTGACGTGGATGTCCGCGCGATCGGATTTGATGAAGGTGTGAAACCAATTGATTGGATCGACGTATATCGCCGCCGCGGCATCGACGTTACACGCGATGTTCTGCGTGATGACGCAGTCGCTGTGCTTCGTGCATATGCCCAGGGCGGAGGTTTGTTATACAACGGATAAGGAGCTGAACATGAACTACACAATCGAACATGCGCCAGTGTATGCTGCACTGCGCGTGGATATGCAACAAGGCGAGACGTTCCGTGCTGAACCAGGTGCGATGTTGTCGATGTCGCCGAGTATTGAGCTTGAAACAACAACTGCTGGTAAGGGGCTCTTCGGAACGCTCAAGGCAGCAGTAGGTGGTGAGTCGATCTTCGCGTCGATCTTCACAGCGCTGCACGGTCCCGGCGAATTGTACCTCGCCCCCTCTACACCAGGCGATATCGTTCGGATTGATCTGCAAAACCAGACGATCCTGGCCTATGGTGGCGCATACCTCGCTGGTGACGCATCTCTGCAGCTGAGCGCTCGTGGTTCGCTGAAGTCAATGATCGGTGGGTCCGACCTGTTCCTCACAACGATTACCGGTACGGGGCCAGTATTCCTCAATGGGTTTGGCGCGATCTACACCAAGACCCTGGGTCCAGGTGAGCCCTATGTGGTCGACTCAGGACACGTTGTGGCGTTTACTGACGGAATACAGTACTCTATCAAAAAGGCGGCTCGGGGCCTATTTAGTACCCTCGCCAGTGGTGAAGGTCTGGTCTGTATGTTCTCCGGACCCGGAACAATCTGGATGCAGACGCGGAATGTGCGGGGATTTGCGCAAACCCTCATTCCATTTCTCCCACAGTCTGGTTCGTGATCATTCGGGCGGTAGTATCTTTGTCGCATGACAGAACAGGTACAAGCACTGATCGGGAAAGAATTCCCGTGCCTTGATAAAGGCTTTGTTCGCCTCATCGATGTGATGGGGGATGATGCTGCAATTGTACAGGCCGCACGAGTATCCTACGGTGCTGGTACGAAGAAGGTCAACGAGGACGTTGGCTTGATTCGGTATCTGATGCGTCACTTGCACACGACTCCGTTCGAGATGGTGGAGTTCAAGTTTCATGTGAAGCTTCCCATCTTCGTCGCACGACAGTGGATTCGTCACCGCACAGCGAATGTGAACGAGTACTCGGGTCGCTACTCAGAGATGAAGGACGAGTTCTACGTCCCAGCGATCGACCAAGTGCGCGCACAAAGTGCAACCAACAAGCAGGGTCGTGCTGACGAAGCGTTTGATCCTTCGGAAGCCGAGCGCATTCGTTCTGGAATGCTCGATACGCAGTCGCGTCTATACGGTGAGTATCAGTCACTGTTGGAAGCAGATCTTGCACGTGAAATCGCACGCATCAATCTGCCCGTTTCGAATTACACTGAGTGGTATTGGAAGGTTGATCTTCACAACCTGTTCCACTTCCTCAAGCTGCGGATCGATCCGCATGCGCAGTACGAGATTCGCGTCTATGGCGAGGCGATGGCACAAATCGTTCAAGCTGCAGTGCCGCATGCCTACGAAGCATTTGAAGACTACATCTTGCATGCGCGACGTTTCTCGCGTCGGGAGCGTGCCGCTCTCAAAGCACTCTTGCCATCAGTGAATGTTGATCCCGCGATTCTTGAAGCAGCAGGCTTGAAGGGACGCGAAGCGCAGGAGTTCTTGTCAAAACTTGAAGAGCTCGCATCCTTATGATTCGCTGGGTACTGGCCTCGATCGTTGTCCTCTGCGTTGGTTGCGCGGAGCAACAGATCCAGCCATTACCTGATGTGTATCCACCGGTGCCATCGAACTACCCTCCCGTTCCAGCGCCGTCGGATAATCCAATCACACCGGCCAAGGTTGCTCTTGGAAAAGAACTCTTCTATGAACGCCGCTTGAGCAGCGAAGGCACAATTGCATGTGCATCGTGCCATCGTCCAGAACATGCATTCTCAGATGCTCCAAATCAGGTAAGCCGCGGAGTTGGCGGAGCGCTCGGACAGCGCAACGCCCCAACGTTGGTCAATGTTGCCTATCGTACGTCGCTGTTTTGGGACGGACGCGCAAGCACGCTTGAAGATCAGGCATTTAGTGCATTCATGCACTCTACGGAAATGGATGCCGATACGCTAGCAGTAGCAGCCCTGCTCCGCAGTCCGCAGTATCGTGCTCAGTGGATTGCGTCATTCGGCGACACCACGGTGACGATGTATCGCGCCATGCAAGCGATTGCAACATTCGAACGCACCATCGTAAGTGCGAATAGTCGCTACGACAAGTTCGTGCGTGGCGATCGTTCGGCGCTTACGCAGATCGAACGAGAGGGAATGGACCTGTTTTTCAGTGCGCGTACCATGTGTGGTGCGTGCCACAACGGACCCGACTTCACGAATGATCAGTTTCAGAACATTGGCTTGTTCCATCACTACTTCGATCGTGGCCGATTCAACGTGACACGTGAGCCGCGTGATGAGGGACTGTTCAAGACACCTACGCTGCGCAACGTGGCACTCACAGCGCCCTACATGGCAACAGGGGATAGTCAGAAGGGTCTGATGTCGACACTCGAAGACGTTGTCGAACATTACAACCTTGGTGGAACGGCGTTCCCAAACAAGGATAAGCGCGTGGCTCCGCTCAACCTTTCAGATCGTGAAACGTTGGCGCTGGTCGCGTTCATGCGCGCACTTACCGACTCGTCGGTACTCACCAATCCAGCATGGACACAACGATAGAATCTCGCTCTGATGACCATGCACTTCCGCACGAAGCGGACGTTGATACCATCATCATTTCCGACCTGCATCTGGGTTCGGCGATGTCCCGCTCCACTGTCCTCACGGACATGCTTCGGAAGATCACGTACAAGCGTCTGATTCTCAATGGCGACGTGTTCGACGACCTGAACTTCAAACGTCTTTCTCGTGATGATTGGGAGTTCCTCTCCTTCATTCGTGCTTCATCCAACGAACGACTCGCGCACGAGCTGGTGTGGGTGATCGGTAATCACGATGGTGGTGCGCCAGAGATTTTATCACACCTGCTCGGCATTCACATTCACGAAGAGTACGTCTGGCAACACGCGGGACGCACCTTCTTGGCGATTCACGGACATCAGTTCGATGCCTTTGTCTCCGAGCATACGCGCGTAGTGGACATCGCGATCTGGGCATATTCCGTGTGGCAGAAGCTCGATCCTAAACACCGAGCTTCACGACTCGTGAAGCAGGCCAGCCGTCAGAGTAAACGATGGATGCGACGAAGCGATAAGGTTGCCAATGAAGCAACAGCGCATGGCAAGTCCACATACAACGCTGATGTGGTCACCTGCGGGCATACGCACCATCCGATGGACGTGATGATTGATGGCGTTCGATATCTGAACTCTGGCTCGTGGATTGACGTGCCATCAACCTACATCGTGATCACACACGATGGGTCGATCGCTATCCACACCTGTCCTTAACTCACCGCAAGCTGATTAGCCGTTGTAGGTCGTGGCTCCGCTCAGTCCGTGACACGCCTTGAACTTCTTACCTGAGCCACACGGACATAGGTCGTTACGACCGACCTCACGACCTGTCTTGTGCACGGTATGCGCGTGCGACTGCTCGGCTGCAGCTGCGTTCGGGTCGGCACCAAGCGTTGTGCTCGCACTTGGATGCGAGAACTGCAACGGACGTGAAGCACTAACAGACGAACGCAACGGTGGGAGCGATGCTGTTGTTGTTGCCTCGCGCTGAACCGCCACCTGTTGAGCAGCTTGTTCTGCGCGCTGTTGCTGTTGTTGTTGCTGTTGGCGCTGTTGTTCGGTGATCTGTGGGTAGTACTTGAACGCAAATGCAACGGTTGCCTTGTTGATCTGAGCAACCAGCTCGAGGAACACCTTGTACGCTTCTTGCTTGTACTCAAGGATCGGATCCTTCTGTCCGTACGCGCGAAGGTAGATACCCTCCTTCAGATCGTCCATGCTGCGAAGGTGATCGCGCCACTCGTCGTCGATTGCGCGAAGTGCAGCAACACGCTCGAGTGCTCCCATGAAGTCTGGTCCAAGCATCGTCTCCTTGCGATCGTAGTACTCTTCGGCTGCATCCACGATGCGCTGAACAACATCTTCGCGCTTGAGTGATGCAAACTCGTTTTGTGAGAGGACAACATCGCAGAGCATCGTTACGCGCACTTCGTTCTGGAGTGCTTCAACGTCGCCGCTGCTGTGATGCTCGTCGTACCAACCTTCGGCCAACTCACGAACGTACTCGATGATCTCACTGCGAAGGCGTTCACCCATCAGTGCATGACGACGACGATCGTAGACCACTTCGCGCTGCTGATTCATCACATTGTCGTATTCCAGAAGGCGCTTACGCACGCCGAAGTTGTTTGACTCAACCTTCTTCTGTGCGTTCTCAACGCTCTTCGTGACGAGACCACTTTCAATCGGTTCTCCATCTGGAACCTTCAGACGCTGCATGACGGCTGCAATGCGCTCGCCGCCGAAAAGGCGCATCAGATCGTCTTCCAGCGAGATGAAGAATTGCGACGAACCTGGATCTCCCTGACGTCCGGCACGACCGCGCAGCTGGCGGTCGATGCGACGTGCTTCGTGACGTTCCGTACCAATGATGGCAAGACCACCTGCTTCACGTACATCTGGATCCAACTTGATGTCGGTACCCCGACCAGCCATATTCGTTGCGATCATCACCGCGCCGCGGCGACCTGCATTAGCAACGATCTCAGCTTCGCGCTGGTGTTGCTTTGCGTTCAACACGTTGTGATTCACGTTTGCACGCTTGAGCATCTTCGAGAGAAGCTCAGAAACTTCGACGCTGGTTGTGCCAACGAGCACAGCGCGACCCTTTGTGAGCTCTTGCTGCACAGCCTCGACAACTGCGTTGTACTTCTCGCGCTTGGTACGGAAGATCTTATCGTCCATGTCCTTGCGTTGGATTCCGCGATTCGTTGGAATCACCACAACATCGAGTTCATAGATCTGCCAGAACTCACCAGCCTCGGTCTCAGCAGTACCGGTCATACCAGCGAGCTTGTGGTAGAGGCGGAAGTAGTTCTGCAATGTCACCGTTGCAAACGTCTGTGTGTCCTGCTCAACGAAGACGCCTTCCTTGGCTTCAATCGCCTGGTGGAGTCCGTCGGAATAGCGACGTCCCTCGAGGATACGACCTGTGAATTCGTCGACGATCTTGATCTTGCCATCAGCAACCACGTACTCGTCATCACGCACATACAGTGCGTAGGCGCGCAAGAGCTGGTTGATGATGTGGATGCGATCTGAGCGATCCGAGAACACGCGCATGTACTCGTCGCGACGAAGCGTCTTTTCTTCAGCAGAAAGCGACGCATCACCCTCGAGTGCGCTCATTTGCGATGCGATGTCTGGGATCACAAACATCTCAGGATCTTCTTGCGACGTGCTGAGCAGTTCGCGACCCATGTCCGAGATGTCTATTTGGTGGTTCTTTTCATCGACCGTGAAGTACAGCTCGTTGTCGATGATCGACATACGTTGGCCTTGGTCCCTGAGGTAGTCAAGTTCCGTGTCGCGCATCAGCTTCAGCGTGTCGGGATCTTGAAGCATCTTCAAGAGCTTGCTTTGCTTCGGCATGCCACGATACGCACGCAGGATGTTGACCCCAGCCGAAACGCGATCTTCCTTGAATCCTGTCGCGAGAAGCTTTTCTGCTTCAGCAACAATGCTGTTGGCCAGACGTGCTTGTGCGTCAACGAGGCGTTGTACGCGTGGCTTCATTTCCACGAACGCTTGTTCTGTAGAGCCGGCAGTGACCGGACCCGAGATAATGAGCGGCGTACGCGCTTCGTCGATCAGAACAGAGTCAACCTCATCAACAATCGCAAACCAATGTCCGCGCTGCACCATGTCGGCAGCATCGGTAACCATGTTGTCGCGGAGATAGTCGAAACCGAATTCGTTGTTTGTGCCCCATGTGATGTCTGAAGCGTATTGCTCAAGACGTTGGTCCGGACGCATTTCTGATTGAATGCAGCCAGTTGTCACACCCATGAAGTCGAAGATCGGACGCATCCACTCACGGTCGCGTCGCGCCAGGTAGTCGTTCACCGTTACGAGGTGAACACCACGTCCTGCAAGCGCATTGAGATACAGCGGAAGCGTCGACACCAGCGTCTTACCTTCACCAGTACTCATTTCCGAAATCTTACCCTGGTGAAGCACCATTCCGCCGATCAGCTGAACATCATAAGGAACCATGTCCCATGTGTGCTCAGTGCCTACCACCAAATACTTGTGTCCAACAAGGCGACGGCAAGCGTCCTTCACTGCTGCGAATGCTTCTGGAAGCAATTCATTCAGCGTCGCTTGGATGGTCTCGAATTGTTCGCGCTCGTTCGCAGTGATACGCGCGTAGAGGTCCGAGCGCTCGGCATGTTCCATTTCGGCATCTGTGCGGAGTCGCTCGCGGATTGCCTCAACTTCTTCGACAAGGTGCTTCACCGACGCTTGGATACGCTCGCGAAACTCACCCGTCTTTGCGCGGAGCTCGTCATCACTCAGTGACGCATACGAGGCAAAATGCTCGTTGATTTCATCAACAATTGGACGGAGCGCTTTGACGTCCTTTTCGTGCTTTGAGCCACCAAGGACAGACTGAAGAAACTTGAGCATGGTAGTATCGAGTTGTGAGGATCAGCGGGCGATGACGTGCATCATGAACGTTTGGTGCCGCTCATGCGTCTAAGCCTGCAAAAATACTCTGTAACTTCGTGGCACCCCAACGAGATATTCGCAATAGTGAGACTTGCATGAGTGAAATCGCACCTGATCTGCGCATCTACACGCCCGAACACTTGATCGAGCAGGCGACAACTGCGCGCGAGCACCTCGGATACAAGCTTGTGGAGTTCTATGTCGACGCAGACGGGCTCCTGGCAAAGCACGTCACAGAGCACACAGCTACGTTCTATCTGTCGCCATCAGGTGGCACACTTCGGGATACCGACTTAAACATCGTTCTCTATAGCGCCAAGTTTGATGTGTACAAGGGTTACGGACGGGCAACGTGATCTACCTCGACAATAGCGCCACAACCATGCTGGATGAGGCCGTCCTCGAGGAAATGCTCCCGTGGATGCGCCATGAGTATGGAAATGCGTCAAGCATCTACGCGCTTGGACGTCGCGCCCGCGTGGTTGTCGAGAAAGCACGTACAGAGGTTGCCGGACTTATCAATGCTCATCCCGCTGAAATCACCTTTACCAGTGGTGGAACAGAGTCGAACAACAGCGTTCTGATGAGTGCGTGCCGCGAATCCGGATTGGTGGACCGCGTGGTGGTCGGCAGTATCGAACACCATGCAGTGCTGGCCCCTTCGGAAGAACTCGCTGCCCAAGGATACGGTCACCATGTGCTTGGTGTTGATGCTGAAGGCCGCTACCGACCCGATGACGTTGCAGCGTTCAATGATGCGCGAACATTGATTTCGCTCATGCACGCCAATAACGAGACGGGGACAATCCAACCGCTGGAACAACTTCGTGCTGCGGTCCCAGATGCACTCCTACACAGCGATGCCGTGCAAACGCTCGGGAAGATCAAGTTTGATGCGCAACAACTCGGCGTGGATTTCGCGAGCTTTTCGGCGCACAAGATCCACGGACCCAAGGGCGTGGGGGCGATGTTTATTCGGAAGGGCATCGACTTCAAGGCGCATCAAGTAGGGGGCGGACAAGAGCGTAACCGCCGTGCGGGTACCGAGCCGGTGGCCTTGATCGTCGGGTTTGCTGCGGCGCTTCGCCGCTCAGTTGCTGATCTCGAGCAACGCGGCAAGCAGATGCAGACCCTGACCGATACCGCTAGAACCATGATTCTCGAACTGATCCCCGACGTACGAATCAACACGCCGAAGGATGGTGCGCTTCCGAACATTCTCAATGTGTCATTTCGCGACGCGGACCGACTCGATGGCGAGTCGATTCTGCAGCTCATGGATATGCGAGGTGTTGCTGTTTCGAACGGCAGCGCGTGTGTCTCAGGAAGTCTTCAACCGTCGCACGTCCTCTCTGCCATGGGCTTGTCGGATGCAGAAGCGAAAGCGGCTGTGCGGATCTCAGTATCCCAGCACACCACGAATGAGGAGATCGCCGCAGCGGTTCAGACGCTGGCAATCATCCTTCGTGATTTGCGAGAAAGCAACTAACCACATATATTGCGTGTTATAACACACAATCACGTTTTACACAAGGATTCACCATGCGCACATTCGTGGCATCAGTATTGGCATTCACAGCAGCATCGATGATGCTGACAGCAGGCACAGCTGTTCCTGGCGCACAAGCAGGAGCGAAGAAGTACACGCTCAACAATGCTGTAGGAAAGAACGGAATTGAGTTCCTCTCGAAGGCACCGATGGAAGACATCAACGGCACGTCCGACGGTGTTACGGGAGCATTCAACCTCGACCCAGCGAATCTCGAAGCAACGACTGGTAAGATCGAAGTCAAGGTTCTTTCGATGAAGACGGCAAATTCGAAGCGCGACGAGCACATGTACGATGCGATGTGGCTTGATGCGGAGAAGTTCCCAACGATCGTGTTCGATGTCACAAGCCTCAAGGATGTCAAGGTTACCAAGGATGGCGGCAAGAACGTCATTACGGCTACAGCCGTTGGCAACTTTACATGCCACGGAGTCACTAAGTCATCGACAGCATCGATCACGCTTACCCTTATCCCGGAATCAGCTGAGACAAAGAAGCGCGCTTCTGGTAACTTGGTAATGATCGACGCGAAGTTCAATGTGGCACTTGCTGATCACAAGGTGACTGGCAAGGCTGGCGTGGTTGGAAAGAGCGTTGGCGAGGTAATCGCCATCACAGCAAAGCTATTCGCGAACTCATAAGCTACGATGAGATGTTTGTAACGGGGTTGGTGGCTTGCCACCAACCCCGTTGTATTTTACGGCATAACGATTCGAGGCCAGACTCATGAAGTACCTTCTGCATCTATTGATTCCTTGCATGCTCGTGGCAAGTGCCGCGTCGATGCGTGCTGACAGTGGCGGAAAGATCGGGTCATTTGCCGCGGGCTGTGGCGGATGCCACGGCGGAGCAGCATCGCAGGCAACGTCAGTCGTCCTTGAAGGACCGCGCACCATCCGAGCTGGTCAGCAAGGGAACTACACGTTCGTAGTCGGACACGCGAACCCGGCAAATCAAGATGCTGGATTCAACCTTTCGTTTCGCGACGGTGGGGCTACTGCTGGAACGCTCACTGCGAGCAATGGTTCGCAAGTATTGAATGGCGAACTCACGCATACCGCACCAAAGGCAATGGCCAACAATACAGCGCGATTCGATTTCAAGTGGACTGCCCCGGCCCAGCATGGCATCTATCAGTTCAATGGTGCAGGCAATGCCGTGAATCTTGATGGTATCGCAACGGGAGCTGACTTCTGGAATGTCACAGGTAACATCAACATCACGGTATCGGGTGCAAACTTCACGTCGCCATCAGCGGCAGTGTCACTGTGCCGTGGTCAGGTACTCAATCTTGCATGGGACCAGACCGGACTCGACCAAGTCCGTTTGGAATGGTCAAGCAACAACTTTGCTACAACAGATGTGATTGCCACGAGCATTGCAGCAAGCACAGAGGCGCTCGCGTACACAATCCCAGCTACACAAGCGGCCGGTACCTATCTGGTACGAATGGTTGATCCCGCAACGGGCGGCGAGATTGCTCGTCTCATGCCTTCTGTAACGGTGATTGCTGGACCGCGAATTGTTCTTGAGCCCGAGCCAACACTCGTGTGCGAAGGGAAGGCACTCACGCTGACAGTAGGTGCCGACGGAACGGATTTGCAGTATCGCTGGCGTCGCAATGGTGTTGAGATCCCAGGCGGCACGAAGCCTGTATTGGAAATCAAGAAACTCGCTGCTCAAGATGGCGGTGTGTACGACTGCATCGTATACGGGTGCGGAGGTAATGCCACTACGAAGAGTGTTCTCGTAACGGTCGGTTCGGCACCTGTTGTTACAACCCAGCCGGTTGCACAAAGTGCATGCGAAGGGGAAACCGTGTCGTTCTCAATGGATGCTACAGGTAATGAAATCACCTTCCAATGGATGAAGAATGGTGAGCCAATTCCAAACGCCACGACCAAGCAATTGGTGCTGTCGAAGATTACCCTGTTCGATGAATCGACGTACAGCTGCGTCGTCGAGGGCGCATGTACACCTGTTGCGACAACAAATAGCGTAAAACTCAACATCGTTGAACGTCCACAGATTCGCACACAGCCAGTAGATCGCTCGTATCGCGTAGGCGATACACTGATGTTGACGTTTGAGGTGTTTGGCGAAGAACTCACGTATCAGTGGTTCCGAGGTGGTGTTGCCGTATCGGGTGCAACCGACCGTCTCTTCCGCAAGTTGCCAGTCACGAAGGCTGACTCTGGAACTTGGGTTTGCAAGGTGATGAATCGCTGTGATACAATCGAAACGCGATTGGTGAGCGTTGTTGTAACCTCGAATGGCGGACCTGGTAAGCTGGTGCTTACATCCACGGGACTCTCGTTGCCGAGCGTTCCTGCGTGTGCGATGATTGACACGACGATTGCAGACCTTCTTGTGAACGAAGGTGGCGCGCCAGTCACCATCACGTCAGTCTCTGCCGATCCAGCGTCAACAGTTGTGTTGAAGGGATTTGTGACGCCGCTTATACTCGAGCCAAATGCTCGATATGCGGTTGCACTCAGCATTACGCCGCGCACAGTGGGTCCGTTCTCAGCTACGGTGACATTCTTCACGTCTGTTGGTTCGTCGACGTTTACGATTACTGGTGAATCGGTACCGAGCGTTCAGTTTGCAAAGGATACGATCCGGTACACACGCGGAGTTACTGGCGAGCAGCTATGTAACGTTACACTCCCGTTGGCGTGTCCGGAAACGGTGATCAATCGTGTACGACTGACCGGCCTCGGATCATCGACCTACACGCTCCGTCCGCTCGACACGCCATTGCCTTCAACCCTCTCTCGCAACGCAATCGTCAATGTCTGCATTGAGTCAAACGCGCCTGACGGACCTGATGCAGTGCTCTCCGTTGAGACAGCGCATGGAACAGCTCAGTACGTTGTTACGCGTAATCCAGTGACAAGTGTTGAAGATGACGAACAAGTGATTGCAGGGAACATTGCGCTTCGTATTGTTCCAAACCCAATGACAGATGAGCTTCGTATCACATCGACGAATCCATCGACGATGAACGTTCGGATCGTTGATGTTACCGGTACCACGGTCACAACGCTTCGTGGACAATCAGAGATCGTCTGGGATCGCCGCAATCGTGGTGGTGCGATGGTGCCATCTGGATTGTATGTGGTGATTATCGATCACAACAATCAGCAGCGCGTCGAGAAGGTGCTGGTTCGATAACTCCCATGTGTAGACATTGAGCAAACGAAAAAGGCCTGGTATCGAGTGATACCAGGCCTTTTGGTTTCGTACGGAACTTCGTATCGAGCTTATGGGAAGATTCCCAACGCTGCATACGACTGTGCGATCTTGTCGACTGAGCTTACGAATGCAGCTGTGCGCATGTCCTTAACACGCGGATTGCCGTTGTAGTGCTCCATAATCGCGTGATACGACGAAATCATGGTGTCTTCAAGACCCGAGTTTACCAGATCCTCTTCGTCAGCACCACGTGCAATCATTGCACGCTCAGCGAGTGTCAGGCTCTTGCCCGTGAGACGCTCAACCGTTTCGATGATGCGCAGACTCGAGCCCTCGTCGAAGCGCTTGTCCATGCGACCGAAGCGCACGTGCGACAAGTTCTTGAGCCACTCGAAGTACGACACAACAACGCCACCAGCGTTCACGTACATGTCAGGCATCACTAAGATGCCCTTCTTCAGAAGAATTGGCTCGGCTTCCGAAGTGATCGGACCGTTTGCACCTTCGGCGATGATCTTCGCCTTGATCTTTGAAGCATTGCCCTTGTGAATCTGCGACTCAAGAGCAGCTGGTACGAGGATTTCGCATTCGTACTCAAGGACGCTGTTGCCTTCCTTGATTGTCTTTGCACCAGCAAAGCCTGTGATCGAACCCTTCTTCGCATGATGTGCGCGAAGCGACTCGACATCGATACCCTTCGGGTTGACGACTGCGCCGTCCCACTCGATGATGCCAACAACTGTTGCACCACCCTCTTGGAGGAACTTTGCTGCGTGGTAACCCACATTGCCAAAGCCTTGTACGATCACACGCTTGTCAGACAAGCCCGTAGTCATCTTCAGCTTCTTCATGAGCTTCGGATCATTCACTGCCTCGCGGACAGAGAAGAACAGACCACGTCCGGTAGCTGCTGTACGACCACGCACACCACCTTGACCGACTGGCTTGCCTGTGACGCAACCGAGAGCGTTAATGTCGTCCTTCACCATCGACTGATACGTGTCGGCAATCCATGACATTTCGCGTGGTCCGGTTCCGTAATCTGGAGCTGGTACGTCAACTGCTGGTCCAATGAAGTTCTTCTTGATAAGCTCAACGGTGTAGCGGCGCGTGATACGCTCGAGTTCGTCAGCAGTGTACTGCTTTGGATCGATGCGAATGCCGCCCTTACCACCACCGAATGGCACGTCAACTACTGCGCACTTGTACGTCATCAGTGCTGCAAGTGCCTGTACTTCTTCCTGATCGACCGTCATTGCATAGCGAATACCACCCTTCGTAGGAAGCTTGTGGTGGCTATGCTCTGCACGCCATGCTTGGATCACCTGGATGCCGCCCTTGATGCGGACAGGGAACTGCATGTAGTACACCGAATTGCATGCTCGGATTTGATCGAGCAGGCCCTTTGGATGGTCCATGATCGCTGCTGCCTTATCGAAGTAGGCGTTTACCGACTCAAGGAACGGGTTGTGTCCAGCAAACGGAGACGATGCCGCGCCGGTTTTTGCTTTGGAAGCCATAGGGAGGCTTTAACGGTGGAACAAAACGTTAAAATCGTGAATTACAGGTTACCGCGGAGCGCCTGTTCGCGTTCAATCGACTCAAATAGCGCTTTAAAGTTTCCTTTGCCGAATGACTTCGCACCAGCGCGCTGAATAATCTCGAAAAAGACCGTTGGTCGATCCTCAACCGGTTTGGTGAAAATCTGGAGCAAATATCCCTCTTCGTCGCGGTCGATGAGAATGTTCAACTTCTTGAGTGCTTCGAGATCTTCCTTGATCTCTCCGACACGAGTTGGAATGTCCTCGTAGTACGTTTCTGGCACGTAGAGAAACTGCACACCACGGCGGCGAAGTTCACCGACCGTGTGAATGATGTCGTTCGTTGCTACTGCGATATGCTGTACGCCAGCGCCACGGTAGAACTCAATGTATTCTTCGATCTGGCTCTTGCGCTTTCCTTGCGCAGGCTCGTTGATCGGGAACTTCACATAGCCAGAGCCGTTCGACACAACCTTTGACATCAACGCGGAATACTCAGTCGAGATGTCGCTGTCGTCAAATGTGATGAGCAGTTTGAAGCCCATCACGTCTTCGTAGAACTTTACCCATTCGTTCATGTGGCCAAGTTCGACATTGCCAACGCAGTGGTCGACAAAGAGCAGGCCAATAGGTTCTGTTGTATAGCCATCATCAACCGCCTTATACCCTGGCATGAATGCACCAGTGTAATTCTTGCGCTCAACGAAGGTGTGGATCGTATCGCCGTACGTGTGAATCGACGCGGTAACAACCTCGCCGAACTCATCCATGAGCGTTGTCGGAGCTTGTGCGCTGCGAGCACCACGTGCAGTTGTTGCTTCCCACGCGGCACGTGCATCGTCAACCCACAATGCGAGTACCTTGACGCCATCACCATGCTCTGCGATGTGCCTTGTCATTTCATTGTCGGGATGGAGCGGCGTTGTGAGCATCAGACGAATCTTGCCTTGCTGCAACACATACGACGCACGGTCACGAACGCCAGTTTCTGGTCCAGCATAGGCGACCAGCTGAAAGCCAAATGCTGTGCGATAGAAGTATGATGATTGCTTTGCGTTACCGCAGTAAATCTCGATGTAGTCCGTACCGTTCAGCGGAAGGAAGTCTTCCGATTCTGACGCTACGGGTGCATCTAAGGTTGCTGTGCTCATATCAGAGGGCTCCTTCTATTCAGTTGTCGATGGGAGTGGTGTTGCAAATCGCGGTGCGCATGCGCGGAGCACATGTGCGAGGCGATCCATTTGCTCAGATGTACCCGTGCTGATGCGGATACATGTTGGCAGTCCGAAGCCACGGAGTGGTCGCGAGATGAAGCCGTTATGCAGCAGCTCGAGGTGAAACTGCTCAGCTCGCTGTTGATCGTGAAGATCAAGCATGACAAAGTTTGCGACGCTCAGAGACGTTGTGTAACCAGCCTCATGCAGTGTCGTATGAAGCATCGAGAGCGATGTGGCATTGAGCGCTGTTGTTTGCGCAACAAACTCTTGATCGGCCAAGGCTGCAATTGCTGCAGCACAACCAACTCCGTTAGGATCAAATGGAAGCTTGGTACGATGCAGCCACTCTATCACGGCTGGATCTCCCAGTGCATACCCGATACGAAGTCCGGCCAAACCGTAGGCCTTGGAAAACGTGCGTAGGCGCACAAGGTTTGGACGCGTAAATGACTCTGCTGGATAGTTGCTCCCTGCAATTGAACGCGCATACTCAACATATGCTTCGTCGAGAATCACAAGGACGTCTGGCGAAACCTGATCCATAAACCACACAAGCTCGTCGTGTGTGATGTATGTGCCTGTTGGGTTGTTGGGATTAGCGATGTACACAACTTGCGTGGTTGCATCAATGGCAGCAGCAAGACCGTGCACGTCGTATCGATAGCCTGGTAGCATCGGAACGAGTCGATACTCACGGTCAGCCCCTTTCACGGCAATCGGGAAGCTGACAAATGAGCCTTCGCACGAGAGTGCTGTGCGCCCAGGATGCAAGAACACGCGCATCAGTTGATGGATGATGGCATCGCTGCCATTACCAAGGCTGATACAGTCTGGCGAAACACCGTGGAACTGGGCTAGATGTTTGCGAAGCTCTTGTCCGCCATCCGCGTAGAGCCCAACTGTATTGAGCGCATTGACCGCAGCAGCGATAGCTCGCTGAGAGGCACCAAATGGATTTTCATTGGAGGCCAGCTTTTCTACATGATCAAGTCCGTACTGGACCTTGATTTGCTCCGGTGAAGCACCAGGAGTGTAGGCGCTGATTGTGCGAAGATGTTCGTTTGGTGAAATCATGAGCCACAAAACTACGAACGGGGTCTCTATCTTCGCGGGTCTTCAACGATCGATTTATCCCGTGACACACCCCGCACGACCAACCATTGTCATCATCTTCACCGGTGGCACAATTGCCTCGACGCTCGATAGAGAGTGGGGCGGTGTTGTACCTAGTTTGACCGGTGGGGAAATCCTTGCCCGAATCCCTGAGATTAGGGGGCATGCAGACCTCAAGGTGCATGAGTTTGGGACGTT
>Ga0209229_10000444_pt1 | contig 16786 bp, 24 predicted proteins | sample SanBayMetagenome_FD_187466 | JGI IMG/M metagenome (GOLD analysis project Ga0209229, IMG submission 187466) | Freshwater and sediment microbial communities from dead zone in Sandusky Bay, Ohio, USA (SPAdes) (version 2) | ecosystem: Environmental > Aquatic > Freshwater > Lentic > Sediment... | reverse complement strand
CCTTGGCGGGCCTCTGGCTGGGGTAGCCGCAGCCGCGCTGTCTGACGCGCTCCTGGGCCGGCCTGACGCGTCCGAGGGGGAGCTTGCACAGGCAGTCACTGCGGGCGGCGCTGAGGCGCTGGTGAAGATGAAGGCGGCCGAGCAGGCCTTCCAGGTGCGAATGCGCGAGCTGGATATTGACCTGGAGCGCGTCCACCAGGCCGACCGCGACGGCGCCCGCAAGCGCGAGGCGGCCACCGGAGACATCTGGACACCTCGCCTGCTGGCCGTGGGCATCACAGGCGGCTTCTTCGGCGTGCTGGGCTGGCTGTTGACACAGGGCAAGCCTGAGACGGGCGGCGATGCCCTGCTGGTGATGCTGGGCGCGCTGGGCGGCGCCTGGGCCAGCGTGGTGGCCTACTATTTCGGCAGCTCTGCCGGGTCAGCTGCGAAGACAGATCTGCTGGCCGCCAAGCGCTGAAAAGCGCTGTGCCATTTTTGTGCCAAGTTTTCGTGACACAAGCCCTCCTGACTCATCGCTGAGATTTGCTCACAGAGGGGGATATACTGACCGAGCGTTTTGTGATTCTGGTACTTGCCACCGCTAAGTTGTTGATTTTGAAGGAATGTTGAGCGGTTCTCGGTGAGTTTGTGCCATTTTTGTGCCATTCTCACCTTCAGTGGTGGCTGTAGCTCAGTTGGTAGAGCTCTGGATTGTGATTCCAGCGGTCGTGGGTTCGAGCCCCATCAGCCACCCCATCCCCCTCTCAGAAGGGCGCAGCCTTCAGGGCTGACTTGAGTGCCGCGGTCCAGCAATCCATGCCGTCTGGCGCGCGCGACAGGCGCTTGAGCATGAAGCGCTTGATGCCGCTGGGGAAGTTGACCCAGGCCCAATCCTCATCGGTAGAGACGACCGTGCCCGACTCCCCGTGCATCCAGCCGCGGCGGCCGTCGTGCAGCACCCAGACCCGCGTGCCGGGCAGGGCCACGTGATCCAGCGAATCCTCGTAGTCCTGCCGTAGGCGCGTCTCGAGGGCCTGGGCGCCCTCGATGAGCTTGCGGAAGTTGTCGGTCACAGGCTGACCCTTTCTGCGGCTGCTGCCAGGTGTTCCGGGGAGAGGTGAGCATATCGCTGCACCATCTGCGGCGAGTGCCATCCGCCCAGCTCCTGCAGCACCGACAACGGGGTGCCGGCCATCGCGTGCCAGCTCGCCCAGGTGTGGCGCAGGTCATGGAAACGCAGCCAGGGCACGCCAGCGCGCGTGCAGCTAGCCTTCCAGGTGTTGCACCACACTCGGGTGACGTCTCCCCAGACGCGGCCCTCATGCGGCTCTGGCAGGGCCTTCAGGATCTCGCGGGCGGCGGTGTTCAGCGGCACCAGGATGCGCTGGCCGGCCTTGGCCTCATCTGCCTCGACAATGACTGTGCCCCGCTGCAGGTCCACTTTGTCCCAGGTCAGGTTGAATACATTCGATCTTCTCAACCCGGTGAGTAAAGCGAAACGGACAGGAGTCCGGTACTTTTCTGGAAGTGCGGCCATCAAAACCTCAGCTTGCTCGCGTGTCAGAAATGCGACGCGGCGCTTGGGTTCGGACTCGGTGCGCAGCACGGGGGCGCGGTCGATCCACTCCCACTCGCGCTCGGCGGCGCGCAGCATGGAGCGGATCAGGGCGCGGTAGCGGTTCCTGGTGGCGGGCTTGACGTCGGTGGGCAGGATCTGCTCGATGTCGTCGCGGGTGATGTTGGCGAGCTGCCGGTCGCCCAGCTTCGGCAGGAAGTAGTTGATCTTGTCCTTGTCCTCGCTGATGGACTTCTTGTGCGCCTTCTCAAGCAGCCAGCGGGCGCAGGCCTCGCGGAAGGTCTTCTTGGGCTTGGCCTTGAGCAGCCGGCCCTGCCAGAGCTCGGCGCGCCGGATGTCGGCCAGGGCCTGGGCCTGCTTCTTGTCGGTCGTCTTCAGCGACTCGCGGATGCGCTGGCCGTTGATCTGGACGTCCAGCCAGTAGACGTCGCCGCGGAGTTTGATGGACATGTCGTGGGTTCCTTTGGGGGTTGTTTTTTTGTAGGGTGGGCGGCCAGCGGCCCCGGTTTTGCCGCTGCTTGAGGGAGTAAGCGCCGCCCGTTGAATCAGGCGATCAGAGCTTGAACTTCTTGCTTGGTCAGAAGCCGACTTTTGGTGCCTGGCGCAGATTGGTGCCAGACATGAGTAACGATGCTGATCTTGTTGCTCAAGCGGCGCTGTGTGCGTTGCACGCGCAATGAGTACCCGCCATCTGCAATGCGCTGCTGAAACGCATTTCCGTTTTGAACAATGGCGGTTGCTTCTGCAAGGACGGTCTTAAGGTTTGGCATGTTAGGCTCCGGTTGCGTTGTGATGATGAGATTCTCACAACGTGGAGCCCAGGTGTCAACAGATTTCTGCGACACAAGTGCGTAGGGACAAACCCTAGGGCCCTTTGAGACCCCACAGCGCGATCAGCGCCGCCTCGGCCTTGCCGTCGTCCTTGACGCGCTTGAACTCCCCGGCCTGCTGGGGCCAGGTGGCGGCGGCCTTGGCGCGGGCGGCGTCCTTGCCGCTGTTCAGGCCCAGCGCCCGCTTCCAGCGTGCTGGGGGAACTGACTGCACCGGGATGCCGAGCCCGGCCAGCACGCCCTTGGCCAGGCCAAAAGCCTCACCGAATGCGAACATGCTGCTGACGCCCTGGCCGGGCATGGCGCCCACCTGCTCGATGTATGCGCACGTTGCATGCACGTTGTACAGGCGCAGCTCCGCGGCCAGCATCTCGGGGCTGATGCGGCGCTTGGCCTTGCCGCCCACCGTCACCTCCACCGCGGGCATGTCGAACACCTGCACCAGGCTGCCGTCCGGCTCGAGGATGGCCACGGCGCCCGCAGCGCCTGGGTCGATGCCGATGATGAAGCTCATGCGTTGCGCTCCTTCAGCGCGGCGTACAGCGGCACAGCTTTCACGCCCTTCTCCGCGCTCATGGCGTCCATGTACTCAGGCTTCCAGACAAGGTGCGGGCCGTGCGTGGTGCCGTCATGCTTAATGCCAACGTACATAAACGCCTCCGGCTCCTGCTCCGGCTGCTCCAGCGCGGCCTTAAGGGCAGCGGCGACGGCAAGGCATTCGTCAGTCATAGATGGTGACCATGCTTCACAGCCGGTGTAGTTCGTTGCTTCTTCCAATGCCTCCAGCGCCTGTTGGGCGGCGGTTCGCAGGTTGCTCATTGCTTCACCTCCACCGCAACCCGCGACGGGCAGCGCTGATCCTCAATCACCCACACACCCAGCCACACCTGTCGCGTAGCGTCAGGCGCGGGCGGGTTTACCTTCTCGTTGCGCGCACAGGTGCGGCACTCTTCACGGTGCGATGACGCGCACCTCGCAAAGTCCTGAGACGTATTCATTTCTTGGACATCCCAATGAGTTGCAGAAAGGGGTTCGCGTAGTCCTTCCATTTGGCCCCGCGCCGGATGGCCGACACCGTGGACTGGGTGATGCCGTACAGGGCCGCGATGTCCCGCTGCTTCATCCCGTCGATGGCGCGAATCTCGGCCACCTGGGCCTCAGTCAGCTTGCCCCTGCTTCTTGCGCTCTGGGCCAGCTTCCGGCAGCGGGCCTGGTTCAGGTGCAGCTGCGTGGACTTGGCCGTGCGCTTCTGCAGCTGCTGGCGCGTGACCACGACGATGTGCTCTGGGTTCACGCAGCGCATGTTCAGGCACTTGCAGGTGGCCAGGCGGCCGTCCAGAGACAGGCCAAGCTCGATGGCGATTGCCCGGCGCGTAGGCTGCGCCCGGCCTTCGTACCGAATGACGGGCATGCCGGTCGTGGACTGCATGGCGCCCGACCACTCCCAGCATTCGCCCACCTCGTCTGATCGCTTGCGCAGGCGTGCAATGAACTCCGGGCTCACAGCACCGCCCAGCCCAGGCCCAGCAGCCACCACATCACGCGGGCGGCCGCGCCCAGCACCACCAGGCACCCGGCCAGCACCACCAGGCACCCGGCCCAGACCAGCACCAGGGCCGCGATCGACGCCACGCCGCGCATCATTGGAGGGCCTCGAGCTGCTTGATGCTGGCCGCGATGCGCTTGCGGCTCTCGCGCTTGACCGGGTGGTCGGGCTTGGTCGGCACCGCGTCTAGGTCGTCCGACTCCATGTCATCGAACGGCGTGCGCGGGGTCACGCTGCCTGACACCACGGTGGCGACCGGGAACTCAGCCTTCGTCTCCACCGCGTCGGGCAGGACCGCACCCGGGCAACGGTGCAGCTCAGCGCTGCTGAACACCGGGCCGTAGGTGGTGTCGTGCGGCATGTCGGCCGGGCCGTTGATGAACGTCTTGCCCGACTCGCGGTGCCGGTAGGCCACCCAGGTGCTGCCGCCGTCCACCGGCTCGGCGTAGGGCACCAGGCCGGGGATCATCAGGTGGTCCTCGCAGCCCTCGCGCTGCTCTTGCACAATCAGGTGTTCGTTGTGACTGTCACAGCGCCATGCTGCATTCTCAACGGGTGAGGCATGACAACACGTCCTGCAGTTGGCCTCCGCGGCCACGCCCTGGTGGCAGTGCTTGTAGAAGCCGCAGAACTTGCACTGCCAGTGACTCGGGTCGGTGCTGATGCCGTCAGGCGGCGCCGTCATGCCGATGAGCTTCTCGGCGCGGGCCTGCAGCTGGTCAAACCGGGCCTGGTCGAACTCCACCCACTCCACGTAGACGTCGTCGGTGTCCTTGTCCACCGCCATATACAGCGCCCGCGTCAGCTCCATCAGGCCCATGTAGACGGTCATCTGGTCGTAGTGCTGGGGCTTGGCCGCCTGCACCTTCTTGGCCACCACCTCGGTGAACGACTTGTGGCTGTGCGTCTTGAACTCCAGCACCGCAGGCGTCTTCGGTCCCTCGGGCAGGCCCTTGGCGATGCCGTCCAGGCTGCCGCCAAAGTGCCCGTTGAGCGCGCTCACGCGCCACTGGTCGCCTGTTTCGGGGTCAACGTCCCAGACCTGGGCACCGATGCCGCGCAGCTCCTCGAGCAGGCGCGACTCCTCGCGCTGGCCGGTGCTGAACAGGCGCAGGATGCGGCCCTTGAACTCGGGCTTGAGCACCCAGCGCCAGGTCATCCAGATGTTGCGGTCGCACGGGTGGCCAATCAGGCTGGCCCCCATGTGCGGCCGGTGCTCCTGGGGCTTGCTCTCGTACCACTTGACGATGGCCGTCGCGGTGGTGTGGGGAGACTCAGGCAGCGCCGCCATGGTCAACCCCAGGGGCGTGCAGACTTGGCTGGCGCGGCAGCGGGCGGGGGCGGCGTGCTCTTGAGCTTGGCCGGGCTGACGGGCGCGCCGGTGATGGCGCGGTAGTTCCAGATGACGTTGCGGGTGTCGTCCTTCTTGTCGATGCCCACTTCGGCCACGAAGGCCTTGTCGTGCATCTGCTCGCTGTCGTCCACCTCGTCCAGGCCGAGCGCCATGCACAGGCGCGCCAGCTGCTCCTCCGCGATCTTCACGGTCTGCAGTGACGGGTTGTCCAGGTTCAGACGCTCCCAGTGCCGGCGCCCAGTGTGCTCACCCGAGATGATGTGCATCTCCAGCTCGAGGTACGAGCCGTTGCCACTCTTAGTGGGCTTGGTTGTGGACTTGACCACCATCATCTCGTACTCACCCGCAGGCAGCGGGCCGTAGGACGTGGTGCGCTCCTCGATCTGGATCGCGCTTGCCTTGAAGTTTAGGGATGCCATGGTTCAGTAGCCTTCCGGTTGTGGTTCGGGTTGAGATTCAGGGGTGACGGTTTCCAGCTGGATGCCGGCGCCCATCAGCTTGGCCACCAAACCAGCGCTGGCGGCCTTGATGCCGAATTGCGTGCTGGTGACGTGGCGCAGAGCGCGGGCAGGGTTCTTGGCATCCACCAGGCGGGTCTTCGCGTTGGCGGTGTCGGTGATGACGTACAAGGGCATTGGTCTTCTCGGTTCAGGTTTGTGAGGCCGCCAAAGCGGCTGCGAATGCCTCCCAGGACAGGGGCATGTTCTTCAAGCCAAACCTGTTGCCGCCCATGTGAGCGGGGTGGGGTTCGACATGGAGAATCCGGTCGCCCGTCGTGCGGGCCTTGGTTTCCTTGTTGCCGTAGCCGGCGTCGGTCTGCGTCGTGACCACGCGGTAGTTGGCCCAGCCGATGACGTCGGCCCACTCCTGCACCAGGGCAGCGGCGCGGTCGTGCAGCTTCAGCACGTACTGGTCGTATCCGTCGTGCAGCGGTGACTCGAAGCGCTTGATCTTGTCGTGCGCAATCAGGATCACGGCCATGTTGCGGCGCTGGCGCAGCTCCTCCAGGCCGTTGAGTAGCGTGCGCCACTCATCAGCCGCGGCCAGGTAGCCCTTGCCATAGCCAGGCGCCTCGATGCTGGCCCACTTGTTCTGCTCGCAGACGTGCGCGTGCACCAGGGGCTCGAGCCAGTCCAGGCTGTCTATGAACACGGTGTTGAAGTCGTGCTCTTCCTTCAGCAGGGTGCCAATGGCCTGGTAGACCTGCTGCAGGCTCGAGGCGAGCGGGAAGGCTGAGGCGTCCACCGCGTCGGCGCCGTCCTCAGTCAGGATGCCAACCGCGTTGGGCGCGCTGGCTGCGAAGGTGGTCTTGCCGATCTTGCCGGGGCCGGCGATGACGACCTTGGGGGCGCGCAGGCGCCTGGTCTTGGAAATGGAAGCGAGGTTGAAGGCCACGGCTCACTCCTTCCACTTGATGCTGACGCCGGTCTTGGCCGGCTTCGTCTCCACCGCGGCGGCGATCTGCGCCCAGAGCTTGGGGCTTTCGTTGCGGATGGCCTTCAGGCGCGTCTCATCGGCCTCGATCTTGGTCTTGACCGGGCGCACGTCGTCAGGCCATGCTGCGGTCAGGCTGGTGAGCTTGTCGATGTCCACCTTGTAGGTGACGCGGCCGGTGAGGGTGATCTTGGCGCCGCGGGGCGTGCTGAACGACTCGCTGCCTTCTTCCTTGGCCGGGTGCAGCTTGAGGAGCTTCTCCTCGATGTCGATGCGCTCGGCCTTGGCGGCGTCTTCCTTCTCTTTGGCGATGGCCCATTCGGTGGCCAGTTGATCAATCAGGTCCATGTGATTCCTTTCGTGGGTCAAAACAGGGCGTCTTCCAGGCCCTTCAGGGCTTCTCGTTGTTGCTGGGAACGGGTGAGTGCCACACCTGTGCCAAAAGGCCACCAGGCGGGGCAGGTGCTGGTTCGTCGGCCTTGGGGCGTACACCATTGGTGATGGCCTCGTTGGTCGTGAAGCGGTGGCCGTTGCGGCACTCCCGGCGCCGGCGCGGGCCGCGCTTGTCGGTCACCGAGGGTTCGGCGTTGCATGCTGGGCACCTCATGCAAACAAGGTGGCCAGGGCCATGATCACGGTGACAACCGCGACCACCACAACCAGGAACCGGAACGACAGCTCATCGTCGTTGCAGAGCTCGCAGGCTTCAGGCGCGGGGCAGGGCTTGCGACCTTGCTCGCACGGGCCGGAACAGTGCTTGCAGCTCATGCCACCACCGCGTAGGCCAGCAGCACGGACATGCCGGTGATAGACGCCCAGGCCACCAGGGCTTCGAGCACAGACATCGAGGCCTTGTGCTTTTCGATGCTGTAGGCCCACTCACGGTCTTGAGGAAATGCCTCGCGGAGAGTGCGAGGGAAGCGGCGCGTGGTGTGGTTCACGTTCGGGCTCCGGTTGTGGGTGACAAGGGCAAGCCGCTGGGCTTGCCGCTGCCACCGCAGCGGAATTAGTCAGTTACTGGTAGCCGTCGCCAGGAATGCAAACAGCATCTGACGGCAATGTGCAAACCACCTCGTACCCTCGCGTTTCATCAAAGCCTGCGCGACCTGCCGCGTCCAGCGCCTGCCAAGACGCATACGCATAAAACCATTCGGCGGTCTTTGGGTTGTTGGCCTCTACGATCAAATAAGCGTTCACGTTTGAGCTCCGGTGTGATGTGGGCGCTCAAATGGCCGCGGCGGCAGCTTCGATCATGGAGCGCATGGCGGCCGACTTGTAGCCAGCAAGCGCGGCCTGCAGGTTGTCAAACCGCTTGCCCATACCGCGCCACACTTTGTGCGAGGCGTTTTGGCTGCACACCTGCACATACCAGGGGGCCACCCAAATGTGCGCCGACTGATTGCCACAGGTGATTTCAAGCAAATGGCTGCCGTCAATCTTGTCGTGGCGGGTGATGGTGACTTGCATGTTGGGGTTCCTGGTTCGGGTTCGTGTTGCGATGGTGTGATCCTAGCTCCACATTGAGACAATCACAACACAAGCCCGACGAAAATACAGGGACATTAGCCCCTGCACAAGTCAGCCGGAGGGGGTCAGTAGAGCGGCTTGATCCAGAGAACCGTGGACGTCCAGGCGATCTGCGCGTCCGACAGGATCTCCATGGATGGCCACAGCACTAGGTTGCAGGTGTCCCTGCGGTAGCCGCGGCGCACGACCGCCATCACCTGCTTGCCGTCTGCGGTGGCCACCAGGCACATCTGGTCGAGGTTGGAGTCGGCAGGCACCTGGGCCGGCGTGACGAACAGCATCCAGCCGTCCTTGATGGACGCGTGCGAGCGCACCTGCACAGCGTAGGTGCCCACGGGGCAGTCGGCCGGGCCCTTCGCCAGGTCGTGCGTGCCTCGAGGCATCAGCGTCACCGCGCCGTGCTCATTGACGTGCGCCGCGATGGGGCAGTTGTGGATGTCCTCCGTCACCTCAATGCCGGCGTTGCGCATCACTTCGTTGAGCGGCACCCCCAGGATGACGGAGATCTGATGCGCATCATGTGGCGTCATCTTGCGACGTCCGCGGAACATCAACGAGACGGCGGCAGGGTCAATATCCAGCATCTTGGCCAACTTTCGCTGAGACAGTTGCTTGTCTTGTAACCGTTCGCGGAACCATTGGGTGTTCATGTTCGGGGGCCTTTTCGGCAGCTATTTCCAGGTGCGGGCATGGTGACATCTGCTCTACGTTGCGTCAAACGCAAGATAGACTAGCTCTTGCGATTGCGCAATTCACAACCTGGAGCGAACATGCCAATACCGACGATTCACACCATGGACCCCGCCTTCAGCGTCATCGAGCGCCTCGGTGGCAAGGCCGATGTGGCCCACCACCTGAAGCTGGACAAGTCAACGCTGTCGCGCTGGTGCCAGCCGCGGCCTGACGGCACAGGCGGCCAGATCCCGCAGCGCCACTGGCCCGAGCTGCTTGAGATGGCACGCGCCAGGGGCGTGACCATCGAAATCAAGGAGCTTGTCGCAGTCGAGGTCTGAGCATGGTCAGGGACAGCACCATGACCATGACCAACTCTGACTTCCTGGCCGAGCTGCTCGGCGAACTCACATCGGGTACGCACGGATGGGTATGTACTTTCCGCAGTGACCCGAGCAAAGCACCGCCCGACGTCTGGTCAGGGCGGCCGTACCGAGGGCTTCCTGCCCAGGCTGGCCTCATCGACAGGGCCACCCAAGACAACACCTACTTCTGCACAGGGGTCTTGCGCGCCACTGACGACGGCGAGATCGTCAGGCGCAAAGAGGCCTTCGTCAGGCTGGCCGTGCTGCTGCTGGACGACGTCCAGATGGATGACGTCAAGGGCTGCAGCTACGCGATCCAGACCAGCCCGGGCAAGTTCCAGGTCGGCATCCTGCTGGACCCGGCCGACCCCGACACCGCCAACCAGGCCCTGATCGACCGCGTGATGTCAGCGCTGGCCGCCCGGGGCAGATCCAACGACGCATCGGGCAATGCCCTGGTCCGATACGGGCGCCTGCCCGTGGGCTGCAACACCAAGCCTCGAGCGGCCGGCACCTGGCAGGTGCAGCTCGAGTCCTGGCAGCCCAAGGTGCGCTGGAGCCTGGCCGACGCGTGCGACGCAGTGGGCATTGACCTGGATGCGATGCGCGCCACGGTCACGCGTACAGCCGAGCGTTCATCAACGCATGCAGGCACGGGCACACATGCGGGCGAGTTCCTGCAAGGCCTGACCGGTGCACCGAGCGAGCGGGCCTATCACGACAGCCTCACGCGCATGGCAGCGTCATTGGTGGCCGGCGGCATGTTCGCTGGTGCTGCCGTCGAGCACCTCTACAGCCTGATGGACGCGGTGCGGCCAACAGGGCCCGAGGAGGAGGTGCGCAGGTGGGAGGCGAGGCGGGCTGAGATTCCGCGGGCCGTCCGCAGTGCTGAGAAGTTCGCGCCGGATGAGCGCAAGCCGCCCAGCATCACGGTCAACCTGTCGAAAACAGAGCCGGAAACGAACACGTCGTTAGAACATGTTCAGGACGGTGACATCCAGCCCATGGACTGGGGCGTGCTCGAGCACCAGACGCCTGAGCCTCCTGCCTGGCGCCTGGATGGCTGGCTGCCTGAGGGCACCGTCACGCTGCTTGCCGCCAACGGCGGTGTGGGCAAGTCGAACCTGAGCCTGCAGCTGGGCGTGGCGCTGGTGCATGGCCAGGAGTTCATGGACATCGCCACCAAGCCGAGCCGGGTGCTGGTGCTCAGTGGCGAGGATGAAGCGCGCACCGTCCACTTCCGCGTGGCCAACATCTGCCAGGACATGCAGGTGCCCATGGCCAGCCTGGCCGGCCGCATGACGGTCTACGACCTGACGCAGCAGGACTGCGTGCTCTGGCGCGATGGCCACCCGACCGAGCGCATGCAGTGGCTGGCTGACCAGGCCGTCAGGCTGAAGGCTGAGGTCATCGTCATCGACAACGCGTCCGATGTCTTCGCGGACAACGAGAACGACCGGACAGCAGTCAGAGGCTTCATGCGCGCCCTGAACCTGATTGCGCACGTCACCCGCGCTGCGGTGCTGCTGCTGGCGCACGTTGACAAGGCCTCAGTGCGCATGGGCGCGGGCCAGGACACCAACAGCACCTTCAGCGGATCCACCGCCTGGAACAACTCAGCACGCAGCCGATGGGCCATGGTGCGCGAGGAGCAGGTGGTCACGATCCGCCATGAGAAGTGCAACCTCGGCCCGCTGCAAGAAGAGATCCGCGTGGAGTTCGATGGCGCGGCCAAGGTCTTCAAGCGCTTCGGGCATGTCCCAGGCAACGCCGCCGCGCGTGCGTTGGTGAGATCACAGCACCGCATTGCGGTTATGCGACTGCTGTCAGACGCGGCCAGCCGCGGGCAGAAGTTGTCGATGTCGGTCAAGGCCACCAACAACGCCTTCGTGATGCTCAGGGATGAGCAGGGCTTCCCAGCACAGCTGCTGCGCGCCGACTTCTTCGGCCTGCTCGCAGACATGCAGCGCGATGGGCTGGTCGAGGAGGTGGAGTACCTGAACGAGAGCCGCAAGAAGCACAAGCGGCTGGAGCTCACTGAAGTGGGCCGGCTGCGCGTGGCACAGGGCTCGGGCGCGGCGGCGATGTGGCGGGGGCAGGGCGATGAGTGAGGGTTGCGCTCGCATGCGCTCGCATTGCGGTCGCACTGCGGTCGCATCCGGTCGCAATGGGGGCAGGCATGGCCCCCACACCCCAGTGGGGGGCCTGCCCTCTGCGACAGCATGTGCGCTCGCATGTAACATGGCCGGGAGGCCATGGGGATGCGGTCGCATGCGAGCGCAGATTCAAGCGGGGTTGAAGGTGTGAGAATCGCTCCATGATGACGCAGGAGCAATCTGAGGGGCCGGCAGTCGGAAAAATTCCGGGCGAGATCCGAAAGCAGCGGCCGGCGCCCAACGGGCAGGCCCTGCCAGTGGGCCGCGCCAAGGGCACGCCGAACCGGCTGACCGTCGCGCTCAAGGACGCGGTCGAGCGCGCAGCCCGCGACTGCCACCCGCAGGGCCTGGCCGGCTGGCTGGTGGACCGCGCCAACGGCAGCATTGGCGACCGGCAGATCTTCGCGGCCGTCGTGTCCAAGGTGATCCCGCTGCAGATCCAGCAGCACGTGCAGGGCGGCATCAGCATCAACCTCAACTGGTTGGGCGGCCGCCAGATTGGCACAGTCACGGCACAAACGGTCGAGCAGTCGCCGCAAGTCGTTGATCTGATTGAGCAATCAGACGGCAGTCACCAGATTGTTGATCAGCACTCAGCCCCGGCGACGGTGGCAGAGGCGGCGGCAGCAGTCGCACAGAAGGCCTCAGGAGCACGCGAAGGGCAGGGTGGCTAGGGTGGCCTGGGGCAGGGCGCGATCGGCGCTCCTGGGCCCGGGCGCAGGCCCTGCCGAGGCGGCCGCGCCCCTGGCGCGTGGGCCGACCCCCATCCCCCCGTCGAGCCGGGGGTGGGGGCCTCGCTGAAGCAGGGGCCCCACCCCATTTTTCAGTACCCCCCAAAACCCCGTTGCGCAATCCTCACCATGCCCGACCCCATCAACCACCCCGCGCACTACACCGAGCACCGCAGCGGCATCGAGTGCATCGAGGTCACCGAGCACTTCAACTTCAACTGCGGCAACGCCATCAAGTACATCTGGCGCGCCGACCATAAGCACGCAAGCCCCCTCGACGACCTGCGTAAAGCCGCCTGGTACATCAACAGAGAGATCCAGAGGCTAGAAAAAGCATGAAGCTGCAGGAGTACCAACCGCGCCAGGTTTTCCTGCCCTTGCACAACCGGACCAAGCGCTGGACGGTGGTCGTTGCGCACCGCCGCGCGGGCAAGACGGTGGCCATGTGCGCGGACCTGGTGATCGGCGCGCTCGAGACGGCGCTGCCCAAGCCGCAGTTCGCGTACCTGGCACCGCAGCGGGACCAGGCCAAGCGGGTGGCGTGGGGCTACCTGAAGGATCTGACGAAGGACTTGTGGGCCAAGCCGCCGAATGAGTCGGAGCTGAAGATCACGATCAGCAACGGCCACGGGGGCGAGAGCACGATCTACGTCGCGGGCGCGGACAACTACGACGCCCTGCGCGGCATGTACTTTGATGGGGTGGTGCTGGACGAGGTGGGACAGATCCGGCCATCCGCTTGGTACACCGTCCTGCGCCCGGCCCTGTCCGACAGACGCGGCTGGGCCATCTTCGCCGGCACGCCCGCGGGCAAGAACATGTTCTGGAACCTCAAGGAGGAGGCGCGGCTGAACCCAGCCAGCCACCTGCTGATTGAGCTGCCAGCCAGTAAGACAGGAATCATTCACCCGGACGAGCTGCGCGACGCCAAGGCGCAAATGACCGAGGACGCGTTCCTGGTTGAGTACGAGTGCTCATTCGATGCGGCGGTGCCTGGCGCGTACTACGCCAAGCAGATCAGCGAGATCTATGACCTGAAGCGCATCGGCAGCTACCCGGTGCAGCAGGACATGCCGGTGCATCTGGTGGCCGACCTGGGCTACACGGACTCATGCAGCTGGTGGGGCTGGCAGGAAACGCCTGACGGGTATCGGGTTGTCGAGTTCATGGAGAACGACAACCAGCCGATCCAGCACTACATCGATTGGGTGAAGAGCAGGCCGTACAAGGTGGGCAACGTGCACCTGCCGCACGACGCGAAGGCCAAGAGTCTGCAGACGGGCAAGTCGATCATCGAGCAGTTCCTGGCCGCGGGTATCAGGCCGAGCCTGGTGCCGGAGATGAGCCTGCAGGACGGGATCGAGGCGGCGCGTCTGACGCTGAACCGGTGCTACTTCAACGAGGAGACGACCTACGAGGGGCTGGAGCACTTGCGGGCGTACATGCGCGAGTGGGATGAGAAGACGCAGACCTACCGCAACAAGCCCAAGCATGACCAGCACAGCCACGGCGCGGACGCGTTCAGGTATCTGGCTCTTGCTGCGCGTCCGGTGGTGGGAAAATCGAAACACGATGACGGCCGGCCAACCCGCAACGTCGGCGGGGCGCATTACGCGTTCAGTCTTGATGACATCTGGGACACCGGGCCTGTGTCGAACCAAAGGATTGGGTGATGGACGAAGGCAAGATCACCAGCGCCAGTGACTTTGATTCCAGCCCGATGGGGATGGCCCAGCGCTGGGGCACGGAGATCGAGGCCGCTGATCAAGAGCTGAGGAAGTTCCACGACGAAGCGCGGCGGATCGTGCAGCGCTATCTGGACAAGCGTGACGCGTACGGCAAGGACGAGAGCAAGGTCAACCTGTTCTGGTCCACGATGAAGGTGCTGCTGTCGATGCTGTACGCCCGGCCGCCCAAGGCTGACGTCAGCAGGACGTTCCAGGACTACGACGACGACGTGGCGCGGGTGGCGGGCACGATGCTGCAGCGGATTCTGAACCGCGGCTTCGATGATGACACCTCGAACTGGGACACGAACGTGCGCCAGGGCATTGAGGACTGGCTGGTGGTGGGGCTGGGGCAGATCTGGCTGCGCTACGAGGTCAAGACCGAGCCCTATGTGATTCCGGCGCAGGTTGATCCGATGACGGGCATGGAGCTCATGCCCGAGCAGGAGGCCGAGCGCATCGTGGATGAGGACGCCCCGTGCGACTACATCTACTGGGAGGACTTCTACTGGTCGCCGGCCAGGACCTGGGGCGAGGTGCGGTGGGTCGCCCGGCGCGTCTACATGACCAAGGACCAGCTCGAGGCGCGGTTCGGTGAGGAGATCGCTGCGGTGATCCCGCTGGGCACGCCGCAGGCCAAGGCCAACGTCAACGACCAGACGGTCAAGCACGACCCGTGGAGCAAGGCCGAGGTCTTCGAGATCTGGTGCAAGGAGAACCGCAAGGTCTACTGGTACGCCAAGGGCTCTGACGTCATCCTGGACGTCAAGGACGACCCGCTGCAGCTTGACGGGTTCTTTCCGTGCCCCAAGCCGGTGGCGGCCAACGTCACCAGCTCGAATTTCATGCCGCGCGCCGACTACGTGTTTGCGCAGGACCAGTTCAACGAGCTCGATGAGATCAACACCCGCATCACCTGGCTGACCCGCGCGGCCAAGGTGGTCGGCGTGTATGACAAGTCGGCCGAGGGCATCCAGCGGGTGTTCAGCCAGGGCGCTGAGAACCAGCTGATTCCGGTGGACAACTGGGCACTGTTCGCTGAGCGGGGCGGGATCAAGGGCCAGGTGGACTGGATCCCGATCGACCAGGTCACCAACGCGATCGAGCGCCTGCGGCAGTACCGGCAGGACAAGGTGATGCAGATCTACGAGGTGCTGGGCATCTCGGACGTGATGCGCGGCTCGAGCAAGGCCAGCGAGACGGCCACGGCGCAGCAGATCAAGGCTCAGTTCGGGTCGACGCGCGTGCAGCTGATGCAGTTCTACATCGCCGACTGGATCACGCAGGCGCTGCGGATCAAGGCCGAGATCATCTGCAAGCACTGGCAGCCCGAGACGATCATCCGCCGCTCCAACATCGAGCGCACGCCTGACGCAGCCCTGGCCGGCCAGGCCATCCAGCTCCTGAAGGACGAGGAGATGAGTGAGTACCGGGTGAACATCGAGGCTGACAGCATGGCCGCGATGGACTGGGCGGCTGAACGTGACGCGGCGGTGCAGTTCATGCAGGGCCTGGGGGCGTTCATCAGCCAGGTGGCGCCTATGGCGCAGAGCGTGCCTGGTGCGGCGCCTGTGCTGCTGAGCCTGCTGCAGTGGAGTGTGTCCAAGTTCCGCGTCAGCACGCAGATTGAGAGCGTGCTGGATCAAGCCATCACTGGGTTGAAGCAGCAGGGCATCCAGCCTCAACAGCCAAACCCGATGCAAGAGGCGGAGGTGGCTGAGAAGCAGGCTGGTGCGGCTGAGCGCGCGGCCAAGGCCAAGAAGGCCAACGTGGAGGCCGCGGGCATGCAGATGCAGTTGGGGCAGCAGGCGGCCATGCAGGCGATGCTGCAGCCCAACCCGATGCTGCCGCCGGCTGGGCCGGTGGCGATGCCGCCGCAGGGCGCGATGCCTGTGCAGTGATGAGGTGACGAGATGAGCCTGTTTCCCATAGTTGATGGCCGGGCGCGTTTCGATGCGTCAGCCAACACCGACACCGACCGCTACTCCGCGGGCATCCGCTTTACGCAAGAAGGCGCAGCGCGTTCGATGACGAGCGCCGGGACGTTCTTCAATCAAGGCATCCCGATGTCAAGCACTGGCCAGGTTGCGCTGGTCGATGCGTCTTCTGGCCTGCCTGCCAACGTGGTGTGGCTCAGCGGCTTGCCCATCAGCGGCGACAGGGTGTGCATCAGCAACAAGCCCGTGTCTGTTGTTTCCAGCGGCATCCCGTATGACTCTGCAGGTGCGGTAGCGGCCACCGTGGCGCCGATCACCTCTGGACCAACGTTGGACTTGGTGTTTGGTGTTGCGTCTGACGATCCGCTGACAGACATCTCGTTGGATTTGAACTTCGTGAGCGGCACTTACTGCGTGTCGTGCTCATACACCGTTTGGGAGTAACTCATGGCACTGGTTTGCAAAGCCTTTGGCGACATCATCACCTTCACCCGAGCGTCCACCGCCACGTTCACGGGCAGCAACGGCCTCATTCAGAGCGCCACGACCAACACGCCTCGGTTCGACTACGACCCTGTGACGCTAGCCGCTAAGGGCTTGCTGATTGAGGAGCAGCGGACGAATTTGCTGACGTACAGCGAGGACTTTAGAAATACCGCTCAAGCGGGCTCAAGCCGACCTTGGATTGAAACAAACGTAACAGTTACTACGGGGGCAGGGACCGCGCCTGATGGAACAAGTAACGCCAATCTTCTAAGTGTCGCATCTACAGCGACAACCACAAACTATCAAGATGCTGTGCTGTCTGCAACTTCATGCTCATTTAGCGTATATATAAAGCCTCCTGCTGTAATTGTAGATCCAACGGTCTTTTTTAGAATAAGAAACAACACAACCGCCATTAATTTGATTACTGGAATAGTAACTTTAGCTGATATGACAGTATCAG
>Ga0209229_10000442_pt1 | contig 16807 bp, 19 predicted proteins | sample SanBayMetagenome_FD_187466 | JGI IMG/M metagenome (GOLD analysis project Ga0209229, IMG submission 187466) | Freshwater and sediment microbial communities from dead zone in Sandusky Bay, Ohio, USA (SPAdes) (version 2) | ecosystem: Environmental > Aquatic > Freshwater > Lentic > Sediment... | reverse complement strand
CTTGTCCACCGGCACCTACAACGTCCGCACCCGCGCCCGCCGCACGGGCACCAGCGGCCAGATCCGCGCCCTGCTGCTGGACTCTGGCGGCACCACGGTCGGCACAGGCTCCTGGCAGTCGCTGACTGGCAGTTTCACAACGTACACCCTGTCGGTCACAACCACAGGCACTGCGGCCCGCGTGCGGCTGGAAGTTCAATAAGAGGCGCCCATGTCCCTGCCCAACGACTCAATCACCGTCACCCCTGGCAGTGGAGCTACGGTGGCCACGCAACTGGTGTCATCCAAGGAATATCAGGTCGTCATGGTCGCGCTGGCCGACGGCCACATCCAGGGCAGCCTGCCGCAGTACCGAATGATCTGCCCCGCGCAAGCGGTGGGTGCCAACAAGGTGTTTCTTGACCTGTTCAACGCCACGGGCAGCGGCGGGACGCTTCGCGTCTTGTCGGCCTATTGTTTTGTCGACAACGACACGGCAGTCACTGGCACGCTAGGCGTTGAGATCAGCCTGACGCGCACTACCGCAGTGGGAACGGGCGGCACGGCTGCGACCGCTGATGGCACTTCGCTGACCGCCATCACCATCAGCAAGATGGACACGAACAACGCCGCACTCTCGGCGAACATCACCGCCCGCTCGGCGCCTACCGGCGGGGCCACGGCAGGTGCGCTGATCGGGCAGCGCTGGATGTTCACCGAGGAGACCAACGCCTCCAGCGGCATCGCTGGGGTCTTGGGCGCGGAGTTCGTGCGCAACGAGGGTGCTGACTTGATTGTTCGTGAGAACACCGGCCTGCGGTTCGTGCAGGGCACCGTGGCCTCTGTCGGCAACCTGGCTTTCGAGATCACGTTCGAGGTGTTCTAAATGTTGCTCGCGCTGCTGCTCGGGCAGGGCACAGCGGGGCCTGCAACTCACGACACCAGTGGGGCGCTCACAGGCCCCGGCTCAACTGTTGCGGGCAGTGCGGCTCGCACTCGCGCCCACGATGCGACCGGGGCGCTGAGTGGACCTGGGGCAGTCGTTGCGGGCAGCGCGGCGCGTACCCGAGCCCATGCCACTGACGGTGCGCTGAGCGGCCCTGGGGCGGTCGTTGCGGGCAGCGCGGCGCGTACCCGAGCCCATGCGACTGACGGTGCGCTAACCGCCCCTGGCGCCACGCTGGCGGGCAGCGCGGCCCGCTCCACCGAGAAAGTCGAAGTCTCCTGGCTGGAGATCGAGGCCGGTGTTGCCACGCACGACACCTCGGGCGCCTTGAGCGGCCCTGGTGCAACCGTTGCAGGCAGCGCGGCCCGTACCCGGACCCATGCCACCGATGGGGCCCTGCAAGGCCCAGGATCGACGCTGGCGGGCTCTGCTGCCCGTACACGCGAACACGCCACAACGGGCGATCTGACGGGCCAAGGCTCAACAGTTGCGGGCAGCGCCAACCGCTTCCGTGCGTTCGACACCTCGGGCGTACTGAACGGCCCCGGGGCGATCATTGTTGGCAGCGCGGTACACAACGTCCCGCACGACACCAGCGGCGCTCTTAATGGCCCTGGGGCCATCATCGTCGGCAGCGCGGCGAGATCCGCAGGGGCTGTCACTCACGACACCAGCGGCGCGCTGGCTGGTGACGGGGCTATCATCGTTGGAGCCGCTTACCATGCTGCCTTGTACCCCGACCCGTCGCAGGTTCTGGCAGGCGTACAATACGGGCCGGGCGGCATCTATGTTGGCACCTTGACCGTTGGGCCGGGGGAAACTACAGTCGCCCTGCGGTCCTTCTCCGGGAGATTTTGAATGGCAATCAACCTCAAGGCTATCACCACTCGGTTGGGATACCAGCAGATCAGCACGCTGTCGTCGGCCACGGGCCTCACGATCCCTCAGACTGATCTCAACGGCCTTGCGTGCAAGCCCAGCATCGCCATCATCGTGGCTGAAGGCGCAGCAGTGCGCTGGCGCGACGACGGCACGGCGCCTACCGCATCCGTAGGTATGCCGCTGGCTACCGGCGTCACGTTGCAGTACGACGGCGATCTGTCGCAGATCCAGTTCATCGAGCAGGCTGCCAGCGCCAAGCTGAACATCTCTTACTACTCGTAAGGAGCGGCCATGAACGTGTTTGGTGATGGCGGCTCGATGGATTCGGGCAAGTTTCTGGAGTACGTCGCCACGCAACTGGCCAGCGACGTTGCCACCCTCGTCAAAACCCGCGACGAACTGGCCAAGCGCCAAGGCGCACTGTCGGCTGCTGAAGACGCCAACAAGCTGAAAGCCAAAGCGCAGGCCGAGTTGGCCAAGGCGCAAGAGCAAGCGCAAGGCATTCTGGACGCCGCCAAAATCGAGTTCGACAAGGCGCTTGCGGCCAAGGCTGACCAAGACGAGCGCAAGGTTGATCTGGACAAGCGCGAGCGCGCTTTCAATCAGCAGTATTCGGCTCAAAGCGCAGAGATGACTCAGCGGCTTGCCGAACTCAAAACCCGTGAGCAGGCTGTGGCGGATATGGCTGCCATGTACTCTGCTCAGATGGCGTCTCTACAAGCCGAAAAAGCTGCACTGGAATCCCGCATCAAGGCGTTCCAAGATAAGGTTGCAGCTTTGTCGGCTTGATGTAACATATTCCAAACCGTACTGGCGAGGTTCACCAGGGCTCACTACGAGCAACCATGACTGAAGACGTTCAAGCGGAAGTTCAAACCCCCGCGACGGAACCCGAAGCGACGGCCGCACCGGAAGTTCCTCAAGAACAAGCGCCGGAAGAGAAGCCTGCTGCCAAGACGTTTACTCAAGAAGAGTTGGACGCCATCGTCAGCAAGAGGCTTGCGAGAGAGCAGAGAAAGTGGGAACGCGAACGGGTACAGCAGCCCGCTGCGCAGCCGCCAAAGGAAGTCCCGCCTGTCGATCAGTTTGAGAGCCCTGAAGCCTACGCCGAGGCGTTGGCCGAGAAAAAGGCCCAAGAACTCATCGCCGCACGGGAACGCCAGCAGCAGCAAGCGCAATTGCTGGAGGCATATCACGACCGGGAAGAAGCCGCTCGGGAGAAGTACGAAGACTTTGAACAGGTCGCGTACAACCCCAAGCTGCCAATCACCGATGTGATGGCTGAAACGATTCAGGCTTCCGATATTGGTCCCGACGTAGCCTACTACCTCGGAACCAATCCGCAAGAAGCCACGCGCATTTCTCGCTTGACACCGTTTTTGCAAGCCAAGGAAATCGGGAAGATCGAAGCCAAACTGGCTGACAATCCGCCCGCAAAACGAACCACATCCGCACCGGCGCCTATCACACCTGTCACCGCCCGCGCAGCCGCCAACCCGAGCTACGACACGACCGACCCGCGCTCCATCAAGAGCATGAGCACGTCAGAGTGGATCGAGGCTGAACGAGCCCGACAGATGCGCAAGTTGCAGGCGCAGATGAACCGCTAAAACTTGAAAGGACTTCATCATGGCGAATAGCCTGCTTACCATTGACATGATCACCAGGAAGGCCCTGGAGATCCTGGAAAACAACCTCGTTCTGACCCGCAACGTCAATCGTCAGTACGACGACTCGTTCGCGGTCGAAGGGGCCAAGATTGGCTCCACGCTGCGTATCCGCCTGCCGGACCGCGCTCTGGTGTCTGACGGTGCCGCTCTGGTCACCCAGGACGACAACGAGCAGTACACCACCCTGTCGGTGTCCTCGCAGAAGCATATCGGCGTGAACTTCACGTCTGCCGAACTGACGATGCAGTTGGACGACTTCGCGGATCGTGTGCTGAAGCCTCGTATCAGCCAACTCGCTGCCAGCATCGACGCTGACGTTGCCAACGCCTACAAGAGCATCGGCAACAGCGTCGGCACCCCCGGCACCACCCCGGCCACCTCGCTGGTTCTGCTGCAAGCCCAGCAGAAGCTCAACGAGAACGCCGCTGTGATGTCGCCTCGCTATGCCACCGTCAACCCGGCCGCCAACGCCGGTCTGGTGGAAGGCATGAAGGGCCTGTTCAACCCGACCGACACTGTTTCCAAGCAGTTCAAGAACGGGATGATGGGCACGGGCGTGCTGGGCTTCGATGAGATCAACATGTCTCAGTCGATCAAGCAGTTCACTTGCGGCTCGCGTACCGCTACCGGCGGCACGACCTCGGCGGCTGTGTCTTCCGAAGGCGCAACGACCATCGCCATCACTGGCGCTGGCTCCAGCACCACCGTAAGGGCCGGCGACGTGTTCACCGTGGCTGACTGCTACGCCGTGAACCCGCAGACCCGTGAGTCCACCGGCTCGCTGTTCCAGTTCGTGGCAACTGCCGACGTCACCCTGAGCGGCGCTGGCGCTGGCAACATCACCGTGGCCCCGATCTACTCGTCTGGTCACGCTCTGGCCACCGTGGACGCGCTGCCTGGCAACAGCAAGGCTGTCACGTTCGTCGGTGCGGCTTCCAGCCAGTACCCGCAGAACCTTGTGTACCACAAGGACGCCATCACGTTCGCCACCGCTGACCTCCTGCTCCCGCAGGGCGTTGACATGGCCTCGCGTGCCGTCCACAACGGTATCAGCCTGCGTATCGTGCGCCAGTACGACATCAACAACGACCGTATGCCCTGCCGTATCGACGTGCTGTATGGCTACGGTGTGATCCGTCCCCAGATGGCTTGCCGTCTGTGGGGTTGATCGGTCACTGAACACTGAAAGGAAATCATCATGGCTATTCCTAATGGTGCTGGCGGTTATCAGCTTGGTTCTGGCAACCGCGGCGAAACCGTCATGGGGTACGCGGCTGCTCCGCAGACCGCTACCGCTACCGCGACCCTGAGCGCCGCTCAGTTGATCGGCGGCATCCTGTCCGCGAACCCGTCCACCTCGGCGGCGACGTACACGATGCCGGCGGCGTCCACTCTGGACACCGCGCTGCCCAACGCTGTTGCTGGCAGCACGTTCGATCTGGCGATTGTCAACATCGGCACGTCGAGCGGCACGGTCACGCTGTCTATGGGTTCTGGCACCGGCTTCACTGACGGCGGCAACGCTGTGGTGGCCGTGGCTACGACCTCCAGCGCACTGTTCCGGTTCCGCAAGACCGCTGACGGCGCGTACACGGTGTACAAGATCGCCTGATAACCGGGGGGCTTCGGCCCCCCTTTTTTGAAAGGATCGATCATGCCAAATACCAAGGCCGTAGGCGTCGCGTACAGCGACCCGGAGTTTGAAAGCGTTACCGTTACGGGAGCCATTTCCGGCGCAAGCGTGGCGGTGAGTGGCAAGCTGAACGGCACGCAACTGGACTTGAACGCACCTGTCACCAAGACGGCTTCGTTCACGCTGGCTGACACCGAAAACTTCGTTGTCTGCAACGGCGCGGGCAGCATCACCGTCACGTTCCCCACTGCTTCGGCCAACACTGGCCGCGTGGTGTGGATCAAGACGATTGCTGCTCAGACCGTGGTGTCTGCGTCATCCAACGTCAAGCCTATCGGTAGCAATACCGCCGGCACGGCCATCCTCGCGGCGTCTGCCGGCGCGTGGGCCATGCTGGTGTGTGATGGCACCGACTGGGTTGTGATGGCGTCGTAACCTGATTCCCGCCCATGCCTGTCATCTATCTGCGACATCCTAAGCACGGCGCCAAAGTGGCGACGATGGAAATGGAGGCTCAGAATGATGAACTGCATGGGTGGGAACGCTATACTCCGGGCCAAGAGTCTGAGCCTGCCGAACTGAACCAGATTCGCAGGCGCGGACGTCCTCGAAAGGAGCCCGAGAATGCCGACGACGGCGGGTGACCAGATCAATCGCGCTCTGCGTCTGCTGGGCGTTTTGGCTGAAGGCGAAACGCCTTCTGCTGCCGTTTCGCAGGATGCGCTGACGGCTCTAAACCAGATGGCAGACTCCTGGAACACGGAGCGGCTGTCGGTCTTCTCTACTCAAGATCAAGTCTTTAGCTGGCCAGCGAGCACCATCAGCCGCACGCTGGGGCCGTCTGGAGACTTTGTGGGCAACAGGCCCATCCTGCTGGACGACGCGACGTATTTCCGCGACCCCGGCACCAACGTCAGCTTCGGCATCAAGCTGATCAACCAGCAGCAGTACGACGGCATCGCGGTCAAGACCGTGACCTCGACGTACCCGCAAGTCATGTGGTTGAACATGACTTACCCCAACATCGAGATGTACATCTACCCAGTGCCCTCGCGGCTGCTGGAGTGGCACTTCATCTCGGTAGAGGAACTGACGCAGCCGGCCACGTTGTCTACCATCTTGACGTTCCCGCCAGGCTACCTGCGGGCGTTCACCTACAACTTGGCCATGGAGATCGCCCCTGAGTTCGGCGTCGAGCCGTCACCTCAGATCGTGCGTATCGCCATGACCAGCAAACGCAACCTGAAGCGCATCAATAACCCTGACGATGTGATGAGCCTGCCGTACTCGCTGATTGCAACGCGTCAGCGGTTCAACGTCTACGCTGGAAACTATTGATATGGCTAACGTCAAGATCTCTCAACTACCAGTCGCAACTTCTCCGGTTGCGTCAACTGACGTTCTACCTGTCGTGCAAGACGGCACGACTAAGCAGGCCGCTATCAATCAACTGGGCTTTCTCCAATCTGGCACCAGCGCCGCGTCTCGTACTATTGAATCTAAATTGCGGGATATGGTGAGCGTTCTGGATTTTGGCGCTGATCCAACTGGAGCCGAAGATTCAACCGCAGCAATTCAGGCCGCCATTACAGCGTCTCGATTTGTTTACTTTCCCGCTGGAACGTATCGCACGACCTCCACCATTACGCTATCAAGCATTGGGCAGTCTCTAATTGGAGCAGGCGGCGGGGGCAATTCCAAAACTGGCGGGAGTTCCGGAGTTGTGCCCACTGGCGTCAATCAGTCGGCCACGCAAATTGTGGCCGATTTCAACGGTGGCCCAGTGATCCGCATCAGCAACCAAGGTTGCACGGTGTCCGACATGACCATTGCGCGCTCGACTAGCGCGTTTGCTTCGGCATTCAATCTAACCGACCAAGGAATACGCATCGCGCCTAACGACGCTGCGGGATACCAAACAGCCCGTGACACCAGACTTGAGCGACTGCGCGTAATGAACCAACCCGGAGACGGCGTTCTGTTCGTCTGTGACGTTGTGAGTTCAATCGTGTCGCAGGTTGAAGTCAACTGCGTCAAGGGCTGTGGGTTTATGGTAGCCGGGGGTTCGTATCTCAGCTACAGCAACCGCGTTCAACCCGGCATTGTCACATTCATCAACTGCGTGGCCGCATGGACTGGGGCGCACGGGTGCAGGTTTGGCGGTGGAGAAGTGGACAACACTGACCACCCGTACCGAATGCAGTTGTTAAACGTTGAGTGTTTTTACAATTGCATTATCACGGCAAACTGCATATCAACACCTGCCGTTGCCAATCTGTACATGAGTGCTCAGTCATCCACAGTTATCAATTCCGCGTGGGATGGCCGTGTTGAGTTTCCAACTCCAGCCCCGGCGCACGCAGCCGCAGTATTCCGTGGCAATAATATACGCTATTTGAATAGCCGTTTTATTCAATGCACCGCACCAGCGGCCTATGTCGAGGGGCCACATTCTGGCGGCGGATCGTACACCCGAGGGATCAGAATTGAAGATTTGTATGTGGTCAATTCCTCGGAAGGCGCAGGCTATTTTGACCCGGTTGTCAACGTAAACGCCGCTGTGCGAGATGTCACAGTTATTTGCAATCAACCAGACTCAGCCACCACCGCAGCAATTACTAAATTGACAAGCCGCACCGTAGACACTTTGTGGCAAGAGCGGTTTAACGGTGTCGCCACACAAGAGTTGCGGACACAAGTCGCTTCTGGCGGTTTGAATTCTGGTTCTGTTGCGCCAAACGCGGTCACTTTGGCTGATGATAAAGCTGGCTATTGGCAGTGGGATGGTGTTACTCGCGGCATTTTGCTGTTGTGCGGCAATACAAGCGGCGCGCAATCAGCTGTTGCCGCGTTTCGCGTCGGTTCTTCAGCATTCACATCATCACTAGGCGCGGGGGCAAACGTAGATTTTACAACAGGGCCTTTAACCGGCACTACTGGAACAGATACAAAACTAACTTTGTCAGCCGACACAAGCACAAACCGGCTTTATATTGAAAACAGAATTGGCGCAAGTCACACTTGGACACCTACTTTTTTGAGTTTGTCGACCAATTCACCAGCAATTGGCATCCTAAGTGATTTTGTAAACCTCGCCTAACAAGGAGACAACATGGACGACCTCATCTACTGGAACGGCATCGCCGTGGGTTGCTGGGAAGGCAACCACATCGTCTGGTTCAGCCACGCGCCGCGTGAGGCGATTGAGGCGCTGTCTTGAAGACCCCAATTCTCGGTTCATCGTATGTGGCCCGCAGCGTCAACGCTGCGGACAACCGCATGGTGAACCTCTTCCCCGAGATCGTGCCGGAAGGCGGCAAGGAGCCGGCGTTCCTGAACCGCGCGCCTGGCCTGCGGCTGTTGGCCACGCTGGGTGGGGGGCCGGTGCGGGGGATGTGGCAATTTGGCAACTACGGCTACGCGGTCAGCGGCGATACGCTGTACCGCGTCGATACCAGTTGGAACGCTACGGCGCTGGGTACGGTCAGCGGCAGCGGGCCGGTAAGCATGGCCGACAATGGCACGCAGTTGTTCATTGCAGCCAACCCGGACGGCTACATCTACAACGCCAGCACGGGCGTGTTCGCTCAGATCACAGACCCGGACTACCCCGGCGCGGTGACGGTCGGCTACCTTGACGGCTACTTTGTCTTTAACGAGCCGAACAGCCAGAAGATCTGGATCACCAGTCTGCTCGACGGCACCAGCGTTGATCCATTGGACTTCGCCAGCGCGGAGGGCAACCCTGATAACGTGACGGCGATTTTGTCGAACTTCCGTGAGATCTGGGTCTTTGGCACGAACAGCATCGAGGTCTGGTACGACTCCGGTTCGTCAGACTTCCCGCTGCAACGCATCCAAGGGGCCTACAACGAGCTTGGCTGCGCGGCAGCATTCTCGGTGGCCAAGATGGACAACGGCGTGTTCTGGCTCGGCCAAGACGCTCGCGGCCGCGGGATGGTCTACCGCGCCAACGGCTACACCGGCCAGCGCATCAGCACGCACGCCGTGGAGTGGCACATCCAGTCCTACGGCGACATCAGCGACGCTATCGCCTACACCTACCAGCAGGACGGCCACAGCTTCTATGTGCTAACGTTCCCCAGCGCCGACCGGACCTGGGTGTACGACGTGGCTACTAGCGCCTGGCATGAGCGTGCAGGCTGGACGGACAGCGCGTTCGCCCGCCACCGCAGCAACTGCCGGATGTCGTTCAACAACGAGATCGTGGTGGGCGACTACGAGAACGGCAACATCTACGCTTTCGACCTTGAGGTCTACGCTGACAACGGCAGCACTCAAAAATGGCTTCGTTCTTGGCGGGCGCTGCCGACTGGCCAGAACAACCTCAAGCGCACCACGCATCACAGCCTGCAACTTGACTGCGAGACAGGTGTTGGGTTGAACATCTACGATCCGCCCGAGTACGCCGAAACCGTTCTCGGTTTGTTGCTCGCAGAAGACGAAGACATCATCATTACCGAATCCGGTGCTGAACTGACAGTCACTTCCGCCGCGCGGTTGACTACTTCACCGCAAGTCATGCTGCGTTGGTCGGACGATGGCGGCCACACTTGGAGCAATGAACACTGGACGTCGGTGGGTCGCATAGGAGAATACGGCCACCGCGCGTTCTGGCGCCGGCTCGGCATGACGCTCAAGCTGCGCGACCGCGTGTACGAGATCAGCGCAACTGATCCGGTCAAGACCGCCATCATGGGTGCTGAACTGATCATCAGCCCGACGAGGGCCTGATGGCCACGTCCCCCAGCGCCAACCCCACGCCGATCACCCCACCACGGGTGCCGCTGATCGACCCGCGCTCGGGCCTGATTGCGCGGGAGTGGTATCTGTTCTTCCTAAGCCTGTTCCGCACCTCGCAGACGGTTGACTATCTCGACCTGTTCCCGCAGTCTCAAGACAACAGCGGCGAACTGGCCCAGGTCTACAGCGACGCGCAACTGGCCTCCATGCTGGCCAAGTACGACGACTGCTGCCGCACGCTGGAGCAGCGGCTGGACACCGCACCGCCGCTGCCGCAACTCGATGAGGTGCTGAAGCGCATCGAGGCGCTGGAGTGCTTGCCGGTCCCGGAGCCTCGTAACGCACCGCGCTACGGCTCGTTCTCTGACACCACCGACCAGACGCAGACGGCCACCAACACCGCCCAAGCGATGACGTTCAACACGACCGACCTGTCGTTCGGCGTGTACATCGGCAGCCCCAGTTCGCGGATCTACGTTGACCGCATCAGCGTCTACAACATCCAGTTCAGCGCGCAGATCCTCAACGCTTCTGGTGGCGCGCACGACATATGGATCTGGCTGCGCAAGAACGGCACTGACGTGGCCGACAGCACTACGCAGATACGGGTCGAAGGCAACAACACCGAGGCCGTGGCCGCGTGGAACTTCATACTGAAGATGAACGCGGGCGACTACTTTGAATTGATGTGGGAAGTCACCGATACTGCGGTGACGTTGTGGCACGATACCGGCACGGCGGTTCACCCCGCGATTCCGTCCGTCCTGCTGTCCGTGACTGATAACATCAGCAACTATTAAGGATCTGCGATGGCTGCTCTTGCCCCCGCCCCCAAACTGCAATTCTTTGACGCTAACGGCAACCCGTTGGCTGGTGGCAAGCTGTACACCTATGCAGCGGGGACGACCACACCGCTGGCCACTTACACAGATTACGGCGGTGCTACACCTAACGCCAACCCTGTGATTCTTGACAGCCGCGGCGAGGCGTCAGTTTGGCTCGGTACTGCGCTGTACAAACTGAAGCTAACCACTTCTACGGACGTTGAAGTTTGGACTGTAGATAACATTAGCGGCCCGGCTACGTTGGCGCAGTTTTCCGCCTCGTCTGGCTCCTCGCTCGTCGGCTTTATCCAGGCCGGCACCGGCGCTACCAGCCGCACGGTGCAGAGCAAGCTACGCGACACCGTGAGCGTCAAAGACTTCGGCGCAGTCGGTGACGGCGTGACGGATGACACGGCTGCGATTCAGGCGGCGATCAACGCTTCACGGTACGTTTACCTACCGGCAGGCACATATTTGGTGTCGGCGTCCATTGTGTCAACAGCGGGAAACCAGTCGCTTATTGGCGATGGAGGCAACGTACTCAGAACCGTTTTATTGTCTTCTGCAACATCTGGCCCAGTGCTGCAGTTCAAGGCCCGATCACCAAGAGTCGAAGGTATTGCCATCAATGCAACCTCGGCCAGACGCAGTGCTATTACCACGACGGGTTATGGGATTTTGATGGGAGGTGACGATACGGTTACTGACGCAGCAGTCATTATTTCGCGCCAATGGCTGCAAGATGTCTATGTCATCAATCAACCGACAGATGGCATTCACTCACGGTTCGGTTGTGAATTGAGCGAATACCACCAAGTGACTGTGCAGGATTGCATTCGGCACGGTTATGTGTTTGATGACGGCACCACTTCTGGATGCACCAACAAAGGTATTGGGCCTTTTCATTGGTCTGTATTCAATGCTCGCGCGTTTGAATGCGGTGGCAACGGATGGCTTATTGGCAACGCCTCACAAACCAACACACCGCAAAACTTTTACGCTTACAACCTAGAGGCTTTAGGCTGCGCATTTGATTCATCCAAACGAGTGGTCGATTACCAAGCCGCTTTTTATTGCAATGGATTGGTTCTTGATTGCGCCGACATTGAAGACCAGCAATACGCGAACGCGACAACAAGCGCAGGCAATAGCCGAACGGCGCGGGCAACACCATCTAAAGGCATTTTCTTATCTGCTAATCGAACGCATTTTAGGTTTCCGTATTTCTCATCGCTGGTGGCGTCCATCGATTTTCCCGGCAACACAATGTCGCATCGCGTTGAGTCGCCAAGAATTTTTGATGGAATATACGGAGTCAATCAGACTGCAGCATTTACGATTCCCTCAACAACATCCGATTTTTACGCGAATGTCAGTACGACAAACTGCCCTGGCGCGGCATTGATTGTACAAAACAGCAGTGTTTCCAGCGGATACATTGAAGACGGTCAGGTCTATCGCGGAACAACTACAACTGCCTCTGACGCTCGCTTGGAAACGAACGGAGTTGCATCCATCGTAACCGTAACATCTGGAACTGCGGCGGAACCAACGGCGACCTTCATGCAGATTGATGCTCAGTCTGATACGGCTCCGATAGATACTGTTTCGCGCATGACGCGCATCGGCTGGCCCAGCGGGCTTACAGTCAGAATCACCGCGAAAAGTGGCGAGACAATAACTTACAACGATGCCGTCGCTAACAGTGGAACCGCAAAAGGTTTTGATTTGGGGGCCGCGACGCGCACGGTGACATCATCCACAGAACTGTGGGTGGTTTACAGCGCAACAAATGATCGTTGGAACGAAGTGCTGTTCATTTCTTGAGGGTGAACTAATGGACGACCTCATCTACTGGAACGGCATCGCCGTAGGTTGCTGGGAAGGCAACCACATCGTCTGGTTCAGCAACGCCGCGCGCGAGGCGATTGAGGCGTTGTCGTGATACCCCGCGACAAACTCCTCCACCTCATCCTCGGCCTGCTTGCCGCCGCCGTGGGCTACGGCTGCCTTATCATCCACTCCACGCTCGGCCTGGGCGCCATGCTGGCCTTCTGCACCACCGTGGTCGGCATCGGCTACGAGCTTCAGCAGCGCATCCGCCGCGAGGGTCAGCCTGACGCCATCGACGCCCTCGCAACCGCCGCTCCGGGCTGGCTGGCCTGGTTGATTCTGGAGAACATCAAATGACCGTGACCGTCAAAGTCCTGATCCCGGCCAAGACCGCCGAGAGCACGCAAGTTACACAATACACCGCCACGGGCGTGACGGCGATCATCGACAAGTTCACCGCCACGAACTACAGCGCGGCGGCTGCAACGATCAGCGTAAACCTTGTCACCGCTGCCGGCTCGGCCAGCAACGACAACCTGATCGTCAAGACCAAGACGCTCCAGGCCGGCGAGACGTACACGTTCCCGGAACTGGTCGGGCATGTGCTTGCGCCCAGCGGGTTCATCTCTACAATCGCCGGCACGGCTTCTGCCATCAACATCCGCGCAAGCGGGCGTGAGGTGACCTAGTGGATAACATCGCGGACATCATCGCCCGACTGAAAGCCGGTGAGCAGATCCCCGGCTGGACGTATTCGCCCGCGACTTCTGGGCTGTACGGCGAAAGTCAAGTTGAGCAAAGAGAGCCCGCCACGGCGTTCTACAACGGGCAGGCGTACTTTGCCGATGATTCCGTTGCGCCCATCGGCACTCCGTTTCGCAACCAGACGCTGAACCTGAAGGATGTCGCCAAGTTAGGCGCCATCATGGGCACGGCAGCGTTTGGCGGCAGCCTGTTGGCTGGAGGTGGTGGAGCGGGCGCGGGGGCAACCGTGTCAGGTGCAGGCGGCTCCACAATAGGTAGTCTTGGCACTACCGCGACTCAACTGGGCGCGCCATTAGCGGAGTTGGGGGCGGCTTCCGTTCCAATGGGAAATCTCACCGCCGGTTTGCCCGCGGTTAGCGCAGGCGCTGCGGGCGCAGGAGGTAGTATGTGGCAATATCTGATCCCCGCTGCGGCGCAGTTGATTGGTGCGGGGGTGTCGTCCAACGCTGCCAAATCCGCGGCGGCGACGTCTGCGGCTGCGTCTGACAAAGCTATAGCTTTGCAAGAGCGCATTTACAACGAATCGATTGGGCGACAGCAGCCGTTTCTGCAAGGGGGCACTGAAGACTACAACCGTTTGCGGGCGCTGATGTCGGGCGGCCCCGAGGCCGCGCAGAACTTCCTTCAGATGGACCCGGGCTACCAGTTCCGTTTGAGCGAGGGCCTGAAGGCGCTCGACCGTCAGGCCGCAGCGCGTGGTGGTCTGATCTCAGGCGGCGCTTTGAAGGCCGCGCAGCGGTACGGCCAAGATGCTGCCTCTCAAGAATTTGGCGCGGCGTACAACCGCCTCGCCAACCTTGCCAATATCGGCCCGCAGGCCGCTGGCGTAATGAGCAATCTCGGCCAAAACTACGCATCCAACGTCGGCAACATCTACCTTGGCCAAGGCAACACCGCGGCCAACGCGCAACTGTCGCGTGGCTCGACCTACGGCAACGCCCTGAACCAACTGGGCTATCTGGCGGGGCAATACTACGGCCAGCCAAGCGGAACGCCGTACACCGTACCCAACTACCCGGGTTACGAAGCACCGCCCATGCAAGGCTAAGGAACCAACATGGCAGTCAACTTCGGGCTTCTCCAACCGATCAACGCCGTCTCGGCGTTCTACCAGGGCCAACAGGCCGCGCAGCAGCAGGCCGAACAGAACCGCCTGCGCGAGATGCAGATGATGCAGATGGAAGCGCAGCGGGAGAACGCGCTGGCGTTGCGTGAGCAGCGGCAGATGGCCGTGCAGGAGCGTCAGGCCAAGATGGCTCAGGCGGCGCAGCGGCAAGACTTTTTGACCCGGTTAGGCGCCAAGATGGCTGAGGGTGGCCACAAGCTGGACCGCCCCACGCTGGGCAGCGTGTTGCAGTTCGGTATGCAGTCCGGCGAAGACTCGCTGATCAAGCTGGCCACGGAGGGCCTTCGTGCGCTGGATGAAGAGGATCTGTACCAGCAGGAACAGTCGCGCTTGAGCACTGCGCCTGGCGCTGCCGTGACCCGTGAGCAAGTGCAGAACATGCTCCTGAGCCCCAGCGCCCGCGTTCGTGAGCAGGGCAAGGCGCTGGCGGCTACGCTGCCGAAGGAACCCGCGCCCCGCGCGTCAACCTTGATGACGCCGGAAGAAGAAGCGCAGCGCATTCGTATCGCAAGAGAAAGCCGCCCGCCCGCGCAGCCCCGCGAGCCACGCGAACCTAGCGCGCCTGTTGCTGTGGTTGACGAAGCGACTGGTCGTGTCAAGTACGTCACCCGCGAAGAAGCCATCGGCAAAACACCCGCCAAAGAGATGGAAGGGTTGGCGCCTAAGGAAGTTCAGCGCCGTGAAGCTGTATTCCCGCAAGCCAAACAATCTGTGACCACGGTGACCAACACCATGACCACAATTGAACAGACGATTGATCGGCTCCTAAAAAACAAGGATGGGTTGAACGGCGTTACAGGTTTGGTTTATGGCCGCACGCCCGCTCTAACTGATGCCGCGCGTCGCGCGGACGCTGATTTGGAGCAGCTTGCCAACCTTGCGTTTGTACAAGGCATAACGGAACTTCGCGCCGCGTCCAAAACCGGCGCTGGCGTTGGCAACGTGTCCAACAAGGAAGGCGACCGGTTTGAAAACTTGAAGGCGTCATTGAAACGCACTCAGTCCTACGACGATATGGTCGCCGCGCTTACACGCCTAAAAGCGCAAGCCAGCAGCACTAAGAACACCGTGAACACTGAGTTCACCGATATGTACGAATACCGTCAGGGGCGGGCTGCGCCGCCGCCGCCCGCGCCTGGTGCCGGCGGCGGTAACTTCCCCCCGCCGCCGCCCGCCGCAATCGATGCGCTCAAACGCGGGCAAGGCACCGACGCAGAGTTCGATGCGATCTTTGGCCCAGGGGCTGCTGCACGCGCAAGGGGGCGTTAAATGGCGACCAACCCGTTCGCGCAGTTCGTTCAGCCCGCAGCGAACCCGTTTGCTCAGTTTGTTGAGCAGCAGCCGACTACGCCTCCCGGTCAGATCCCCGGCGCCGGGCCGTATCAAGCGCCGCCTGCGGTGTCTGAAGTGCCGATGGGCCGCCGCGTCATTCAGTTTGTGCGGCCGACAGTTGAGGCGCTCGGCGGCGCTGGCGGCGCGGTGGCGGGCACGTCGTTGGGACCTATGGGTACTGTCGGCGGCGCAGGGTTAGGGTACGGTATTGCCAAGGGTGGGTTGGATGTGCTGGAGACGGCGCTCGGCTACCGCGAAGGCCCACGCACCGCCAAGGAAGCACTGGTCGAAGGCACAAGAGATGTACTGATGGGCGCCACGCTGGAAAGCGGCGGTCGTGCGGTCGTGCAGGCTCTTGGCACGGCGGCGGGCAAGGTTGCTGACTTACGGCAGATCCCCAAGCAGAAAGCCGCCAAGATCGCGCGGGAATCGCTTGGACGCGACCTCGAAAACGTGATCGGCACGTTGCGCAACGCGCCGCCCGGCGCCAGCGTGGCCGAGATCACCGCAGGCATCGAAAACCCAACGTGGCAGGCGCTCATCGCCCGGTCGCTGGAGCGCGACCCGCAGTTTGTTCGCAAGCTCAACTTGCTGGGTGAGCGCGAGTCGCGCAACGCGCTGGCGCAACTGGCCGGCGGTGCCACCGCCGCTGAAACCCGTGCAACCATTGAGTCCAGCAAGCGCGCGCTCAATGCGCTAACTGGGCCGCAACGTGAAACCGCGCTTAATCGCGCCAACCTTGGCAAGGCAGTCGCTGAATACGAGGCGCAGGCCGGCAAACTCAGTGCCGAGGCTGCGGCCAAAGTGCAAGAAGTGCGTCGTTTGATTGATCTGGGTGATGTCGCTGCCGCAAACGCGCGTTTGCAGGAGATCAAGGCCGGTATACCCGCTGGATCTCGCGTGGCGCCAGCCAAAGCGCAACCGGGCTATTCAGACACTTGGGCCGCAAAGTTCACTTACCCCGGCAAGTTGGCGCAGATGTCTGATGAGTGGGCCAACCAAGCCGCTACCGCATCGCTCGACCTCGGCCAAGGTGCCCGCTTCGCGCAGATC
>Ga0209229_10000441_pt1 | contig 16832 bp, 3 predicted proteins | sample SanBayMetagenome_FD_187466 | JGI IMG/M metagenome (GOLD analysis project Ga0209229, IMG submission 187466) | Freshwater and sediment microbial communities from dead zone in Sandusky Bay, Ohio, USA (SPAdes) (version 2) | ecosystem: Environmental > Aquatic > Freshwater > Lentic > Sediment | place... | reverse complement strand
TAAATTCTACAACAGACAGAAGTCCAATGTTTGTTGATAGAGTAGGAACTGAATCCGGATTATTATACAATCCATTTACAGGAAAAATTACTACTGATCGAGCATTCATTGCAGAAAAAGATAGTTCAACTAGCACTACTACAGGGGCATTAGTTGTTGCAGGTGGAGTCGGCATAGGCGAAAATTTATATGTCGGCAAAAATATTCAACCTAGCGCAGACAATACAGGCACGATCGGTTCTACACAAACAAATTGGGCTGAAGCATACGTTCAAGATCTTTATACAAAAATAATTTCATCTACTTCTGGTCCAATTCAAGTTGCTCCAGCATCGGGTGTTACTGAAATATTAGGCGACATAAGAGTGAGAGGTGCAAACCCAATAGGAACTGCACCAGTTGTATCAAACACTCTATATGTTACAATGGACGGCAATGACACAAATGACGGTCGTGCCATGGATCCAAGCCGTGCATGTAGGACTATTTCGGGTGCTGTCAAAAGTCCTTATTTTCAGCCAGGAACACAAATTCTTGTTAGTGCAGGATTTTATTTAGAAGATAATCCTGTAAGACTAAAACCTTATACTTCGATAAGAGGTTCTGATATTAGAACTACATTTATTGAACCAATTAACAAAACTCAAGACTTATTCCATGTAGACAGTGGATGCTATCTAAACTACATGACTTTCTTAAATGGAAGAAGTGGATACTTAGAAGGAATATATGCACCAGGATTAAACAGAGGAGCTTATGCTACAGCATTTCCTCCATTAGAAGGTGACGAAAAAATTGATTTATATCATTCTCCCTACATTCAAAACTGCACGAATCAAAGTGGACCATGGTTAAAAGATGGAACAATGTTTGTTCCAAATCAAACTATTCAAGTTCCTAAAGCAGTAGGTATCGGGACTTGGAATAAAAATACAACTACTTTAATTGTTAATACAACTCAAGGTGCGATTGAACGAGGAATGAGTGTTAACGCTGGTCAACAAAATCCAGGATTCTTTGATGCTCGCACATTGCTATTAGCAAATAAACCATTTATTCAAGAACAAGTAGTTGCTTTTGTTGATCAAACATTTAATACAAGTAATTTTACTTATGATCAAGTAAAATGTCAACGTGATACTACATTAATATTAGAAGGTATTATTACTGATTTAAGATATGATAGCGATAGTGAAAGTATATTTTCTGGATTACAATACTGGGCACAAAGTTCATCTTCAATACCAGGACAAGACACGACTACAACTGAAGCGATCATTTATTTGCAATCACTAGCAGTATCTTATGCTGTTGGAGGTGCTGTAACAACAGTTAACAGTTTATTCAATACACTAACAAATATTATTACTAACGGAACTATTGGAATTACTGATCAAATTATTTCAAATGGGGTAGAAAGCAGTGATGCAGATGTATTAACTTCATACGCAAATTTAATTGCTAACAAATCAATAATGCAAAGTGATGTATTATCTTGGTTAGAAATAAATCATCCTAATTTTACATTCGATACAGCAACTTGCTCTCGTGATGTTGGATACATTATTGATAGTATAGCATTTGATTTAAAAACTAACGGAAATAAACAAACAATTAAATCAGGAGTTTATTACTACAATAACAGCACTAGTCAAAGTACTATTGCAGGACAAATACAACAGACTAGTGCAGCATTTAGATTTATTAAAAATATTATTCCAAATATAGTTAAAGCTCAACTAATATCGGAGCCTTATCAAACAACATCGACTCAAAATATTGCATTTACACCTGCAACTGATACAGAAGTAGCAATAATACAAAATAATTTAGAAAATATTATTAATATTATTAATAATGGACCAAGTGTTGCTGGAGATAGAGAACCAATTAATCCTCAAACACTAACTGTTGATTCAAATATTTTAAATGCAATCGCATTAATAAATGCAAATATAACATTTATTAGAGATGAAGTAATAGCATTTACTAATTTTTCAATTGGAAAATTTATATACGATCAAGATAAGTGCAGTAGAGATACAGGATTAATTGTTGATTCTATAGCATTAGACATGTTACAAAGCAGCAATAGCGAAAGTATTTTTGCTGGTTTACAATATTGGATGCAAGCAGAATATGTTGATGCTATTGGTAATCAAATTACAACTACAACCGATGCAATTAATTTTGTTAAAACACTAGCAATATCTACTGCATCTTTAAGCGGAGGATCTACTGCATCGACAATTGTTGGACAAAGATTTGATGATATTTTAAATATTTTAAGCACTGGAACAGTAGGTGTAACAGATCAAATTATATCAAATGATTTAGCATCTGAAATTACTTACATCATAGATTCGTATAATGATTTACTTGCTGCTAAACAATCAATTCAAGATCAAACAATCATACATATTAATTCTAGTTTAACTAATTTTGTGTATGATTCTGCAAAATGCTTAAGAGATACTGGTTTAATTATTGACTCTATAGCATTAGATTTATTGTTCAACGGAACAAGCCAATCTACATTTGCAGGTTTACAATATTGGAATCAAAGTGGTTATGTTGGAGGAATAGCAGACGAATTAACTACAACAACTAATGCAATTGAATATGTAAATTCATTAACTCAAAAAATAATTTTAAATGATACATCCGGATTAAGATATCAATCTGTATTTGATACAAATACTGTTACACAAGTAACTTCTTTACCTGCAGGAACAGTAACAGAAGCAGCTATCGTTGATACAGATTTTAATGTAATTTTGGAAATATTAAACACAGGAACGGCTGGAGTTACTGATTTAATAGTGCCAAATGGAATAACTGCTAGCACATTAACGAATGTTCTAAGAGCTTACAGTTTGATACAAGCAAATAAATCTTACATTATAGCTGAAGCCATTGCATTTGTAGAAACAACTAAAACAACAGGATTTATATACGATAAAACAAAATGTGCTAGAGATGTTGGATTTATGCTTGATAGTGTAAGCTTTGATTTATTATACGGCGGAAACAAACAGGCGGTGCAAAGTGGTGTATATTATTATGGATTTGATGCTAGCTCAAGCGCAATTGCCGGAGAAATTCCACAGACACTACAAGCTTATCAATACATAAGAGATATTCTACCCAATATTATTAGAAGCATTCCGTTAGCTACTACATATCAAGGAACAGAAACCCAAGTAACAGGAGTTGCAGGGTCGACTATTGAAGTAATTAAAGCTGAAGAAAAATTAGATGTTATAACAAATATTATCACTAATGGACCAATTGTGGCAGAAGAGCCAAGTCCAATTGGACTACTTCGTTCAGTTGAACCTGATGTAATAGCTTCTGCTCAATTATTGATTGACAATAGAGATTTTATTGCGGCTGAAGTTGTTGCATATGCAAATACATTTAAGACTTTCTTATATGATGAAGACACATGCCGAAGAGATATTGGATTCATTATAGACAGTGTTGCATTTGATTTATTGCATGGCGGAAATAAACAAAGTATTAAATCTGGAGTTTATTATTACGGCTATTCGAATTTTACTGAAATTCCAAATGAAGTTCCTCAAACAATTGCTGCTTATAATTTTATTAAATCAATTCTTTCGAGCGTCATTAAAAATGAAGTAATTGAATCTCCATATCAAGATATTGAAATTCAAGATACTACGTTAGATCCCGGAACAGATTATGAAGTCTCTGTTCTACAAGAAAAAATTGATATTATTACAAATATTATTAGAAATGGTCCAAGTGTAGTAGATGCAAGAATACCAATTAATTTAGAAGGAACAGGTAATTCAAATTTTAAAAACGCATTTGAAATACTACAAGCAAATAGAAACTTTATTCGTGCAGAAGTAGTAGCGTATCTAAACACTTTTGGTGAATTTGTTTATTCTAGAGAATTCTGCTTTAGAGATGTAGGCATCTTAATAGAAAATATTTCTTACGATGCAGCATTTGGCGGAAATGAAAAATCAATTGAAAGCGGCTTTGCATACTATGATGGTGTTGTTAGCAGAATTGCTGGACAAGAATCTCAAACTATTGCAGCTATAGATTATCTAAATGCATTATCACAAAAAGTAATTAGAAATCAAGAGTGTGTAAATTTATTAGCATCACCTATATACAGTCAAGTAATTAATACAAATTTAACAGGCGGAGCAATTGCTAGCGATTCGTTGACAACTTTATATGGAATTGTTAATACTATTATTGCAAATGGTCCTGGTGCAGCACCTGACTTGTATAGAGGAACCAATGCTGATGCAGCATATGTAAGTGCTCAAACACTACTACAAGCAAACAGAAAATTTATACAAGAAGATACAATTAACTATATTAACAATTTAGTTTTAGATTTTCCTTATAGCGAAATTAAATGCAGAAGAGATACTGGTTTAATTGTAGATTCTATAGCATTTGATTTGTTATATCCCACACCGGGATTTAGTCAAGCAACTTTTGCAGGATTACAATATTGGAATCAAGAAAATTATGTTGGAGATATTTTAGCACAATTACAACCTACTATATCTGCTATAGAATACTTAAAAGATTTATCGGTTAAAATTATTAAAAATATAACACCGGCTGATGATTTAGTTCCTCGTTATCAAAATACAGTTACCCAAGTTACCAGTTTAGAGCCAGCCACTGATACAGAAGCAAATGTAATTAGAGAAAATTATAATATAATATTAGAAATATTAAATGGACAAACTACTGGTTGGACTGATAGAATTATAACAAATGGAACCGCATCTAATTTAATTAGTGTTCAAAATGCAATTGCTTTATTAAAAGCAAACAAAAATTATTTAGGACACGAAGTTACTGCATATGTTGATGCAACAAATATAGGATTTGAATATGATTCTGTAAAATGCCGCAGAGATGTAGGTTTCTTAACTGATGCTGTATCCTTTGATTTATTGCACGGAGGAAATAGACAAAGTGTTCAAAATGGTCTTTACTATTATGGATTTAGCACTGCGACTATTACTATACAAAATCAAGAAATACAAACTACACAGGCATTTAATTATCTAGCAACAATAACACAAAGTATTGTTCAAAATATTGCTATTCCTAGAAGACAAACTAAAGTTAAACAAGTATTTTTAGACGATGCTGGAACAACATTTGAAGCTGATGTATTAGCAGCTTCGATTGCTACTATAACTAATATAATTTTAAACGGACCAGTAGTTAATTACGATGAAACTGCTATTGCAAATACTGCAAGTTCAACTGCAACCGTGACGTATGCATTTAACTTATTAAAAGAAAATAGAAAATTTATTGTCGAAGAAGTTATAGCATACATAGATCAAACTTATAATCCAAATAGTTTTAATTATGACGAAGCATTATGCTATAGAGATACAGGTTTAATTGTTGATGCAGTTAGTCAAGACATATTAATCGGAGGAAATGCCAAGAGCATTGAAGCAGGTTTAGCATATTGGAATTATGGAGTCAGCCACGTTGCTGGACAAGAAACTACAACAACAATGGCGCTGAATCATGCAAAAGATATTGCATTACAAATTATTGCCAATAGACCTGTAGATCCTCAAACCGGCACAATAACAAAACAAATTATTAATCCGTTCTTCCAATATGGTGCCGACTACATGCCTCAAGAAGCTGTAAGAAGAAACTTTAATATTGTAGTAGACATTATTAACAAAGGACCGATATATGCACCTCCTAAATATTTAGGTGGCGGATTATTTGCGTTAACAGGTATTAATGGTTCGGATGTTTTTGTTGCGCCACAAGTTGTGTCAGTAAAAGAACTAAGCGAAAACAAATACTTAATCGGACTAAACACTGCTACAATTGGATTTGGTGTTAATGCTACTTTATATTTTGGTGATACATTAACATTCCCATTAAGAGATCCTCAGGTAGAAGCGCAAAGTTTGGCTTATTCTGGAAATACTGGAACTTGGAAACAACGTAAACTTGATCCTATTGGTTCTATGGGAGGAAGTTTAGTCGACGGTGGAGTTATTAGTGAAAGAAGTCCAATTCAATCGTTTGTTTACGATGCGTTTACACAATTAACTCAAGGCGGCCGCGGAGTTCACATTATTAGAAACGGTTATGCTCAGTTAGTTTCTGTGTTCACGGTGTTTTCAAGTATAGGCGTGCAAGTTGATAGCGGCGGTATTGCTTCTATTGTTAACAGTAATGCAAACTTTGGTGACATATGCTTGTTAGCTAAAGGTTATGGAACAAGAAAGTTTAGCGGACAGTTATACAATCCTCCGTTTAAAGCATACCCAGAAAGTCCAGATTTACCTGGAAGTGATTATTTTGACCAGTTTTATCCAAACGGTTTCTGGCCAAATAATGCCGGAATTGCAGTTTACATGCCAGATCCTGAAGATAGACCTCATATATCTTTAGTGATGGAAATTGTTCCTCCAGAAGGATACATAAACGAACAAGGATTTCCGGGATTTTTAAATGTAAGTCCTACAACTTCTACTCTTACAACAGGAACTATTACTCTAACAGGTGTAAGCACTGAAAACATCTTTATAGGTAATTCAGTATTCGTAAGAGATCAGTTCGGAAATACAACTTCGACAGTTCAAGATGCACTTGGAAATTGGATTCCTTATATAGAGCCCGGAACAATAGTAAGTGATATTGGATTCAACAGTATTACTTTGAGCAAAGCATTACCTAGCGGTGGATCAGACCCAGAAAATACAGAATTTGGTATAAACGAAAACTTTTTTGATTTATTCTTCTGCGGTAATGCTTTCTATACAGTATTAAGTAGTGAACGTATTGACAATCCTCAATATAATCCAAATGCTCAATTAATTCCGTTAGGTGTTAATATTCTTTCTACAGCTAGCACAGGCGGAGATGTAAGTCAGATACCTGCACACGTATCTGCTTTACAGTATCTAAATGGACTAGTAGACGATGTAATTAACAATACTCCTGTAACTTCTCTACAAACTGCAACTACACAAACTATATTACCTTTAATTAGAGGTGGCGGCGGCGCAAAACAATTTATTGATTTACGATTCGGCGATATTATTGATATAGTAGCTGCACCAGATTTAATAGCAGCCGAAGCAGTTATACCTCCTGCATTACGCACTACATCCGGTGCTCCAGTTGCAGGTGCAGGTAACGCAATTTCATTAATTGAAGAAAATATTGAATTTTTAGCAGATGAAATTTCAGCATATGTTCAACAAACATTTGGTCCAACTTCATTTACATACAATACTGCTACTTGCCGTAGAGATGCAGGATTTATTATCACAGGAACATATTACGACGTTGCACTAGGAACTAATTATAATGCTGTAACATCTGGTGTTGCTTATAGAAGAAGTGTGTCATCAGAAGTTACTGCAAGTCAATTAGTTCAAACTATTGGAGCAATTAACTTCTTAAAACAAGAATCTCAAATAGTTCTAAACACTAGCACAATTGCAGTAAGTAGAAGTAATGCCGCATATGATGAAATATTAAACATTCTTGCAGAAGGTGAAGCAGAAGCAAATGTAATTGATTTTCCAAGTCCGGAAGGAGTTAATCCTGATCTTGAAAAAGCAAAAAATATGTTAGTTGCTAATAAAGAATTCTTAAAAGCAGAAGTTATAGCATATATTGCAGATCAATCAGCAAGTCAAACACCACCATTTACTCCAAACTTTAGTTATTCAACATCGACATGTGCAAGAGATGTAGGATTAATTATTGATGCAGTTAGTTATGATATAATATTTGGCAGTAATTTTAGATCTGTGACTGCTGGATTAGCGTATTATAGAGGAAATTCTGTAGAAGTATTAGGAGACCAAAAAGAACCAACACTTGGTGCATTAAATTACTTAAAAACTTTAATGCTACAATCAATAAGTTCTCTAAATAACACAGTAGCAACATCAAGATTAACTGCTAACATGAATATTATTATTAATATTTTTGATAACGGACCCACCGTTGCTCCTACTTTAAATACACCTAATCCAACTAATATTCTTACAACAAATGTAAATGCAAGAAGACTATTACTTTCAAATAAAAACTTTATTAAAGAAGAAATAGAAAAATGGATTGCTGTGCAAGTTGCAGGAAATATTGCACCATTTACAACTTCATTTACATATGATGTTGCAGCATGTAAGAGAGATGTCGGTTACATCATTGATGCTCTACGTTATGATATTACATATCAAGGAAATTTAGAATCATTGGTAGCAGGTAAAGCATATTTTGAAGGTGCAACATCGTTGTTGGGCCCTGGCGAAAAAGCACCGACACTAGCAGCGTATACATATCTGTCAACAATAGTTCAAGATATTATTCAAGGTGTAGGAATTACACCTTCGACTGGTAATACATTTACACAAGATACATCCGGAACTCCAGGTGACGGCGCAGCAGCAACATTTTTATCAAATAGAATACAAGATATATATGATATTATTGATTTAGACAATAATGAATTAGATCCTGGATATCCTTCAGTTGTTACTCCGGATACAACATGGGTGAATGCCGGACTCTTAAGTGCGTTTAGTCAGCTTCAAATTGACAAGACAACTATACAAGGCGCTGTAATATCATTTATTGATGCAACTTATGTAACATTTAGGTATAATAAAGAAAAATGCGCTCGAGACGTTGGATTCTTAGTCGATGCATTGTGTTACGATATACTATATGGTGGTAATAGTGCATCGGTCCAATGTGCTCAGGCATATTTTGAAGGTGCTGTATCGGTATTAGAAGCAAGTGAAAGACCTGCAACAGCAGCAGCATTTGCACATTTATCTGGAATAGCACAAGCAGTAGTTCAAGGATTTGTAGTGTCTGTATCTCCTGGCAATATTGTTGCACAAAATTTAGTATTACCTGCTGCAACAGCATCAGAAGGAACATTAGTAGATAGCTTATTACAAATTATCGAAGATGTAATAACTGCAAATACTTTAGCAGGTTTACCATCGGTAGTTTATCCAGATATCACATGGACTTCATCGGCAATTCAATATGCGGTAAATAATTTGTTTGCAAATAGTTCTGATATTATTGACAGAATGATTGTTTACATTGATGACGAATTTGTAGGAACATTTAATTTTGATCAAGATCAATGTCAACGAGATGTTAAGACTATATTGCAACGTTTAATTTATGATATAGAAAGCGGAGGTAGATATAATTCTGTTTTATGCGGATTGGCTTACTGGAATAGACCAGGAACATACTACAGAGTTCAATTAGGTGAAAATGCAACAAGAACTGATTTATTCCCACACAATGCTACAGTGAATTTCTATCAAAGAAGTTACATGAGTGCTTCTGGTTATGTGTTTGAATATGTTGGTGCTGGTGTAGATTATGGTTCTTTACCACAAAGAGGTGTTGCAGATCCTGTTCAAGCTAGAGAAACTGTTCAATTAGATGCAGGTAAAGTATTCTTTACATCAACAGATCAAAACGGTGACTTTAGAATTGGTCCGGGGCTTGTAATTAGCCAGGCAACTGGTGTGTTAAGCGGTAGAACATTTACAAGATCATTATTTGCAAACTTAACACCGTTTATACTTGCAATTGAAAGTGGCGGCGGCTAAACAAAGGAAAGATTATGGCTTTAATTCCATTAAATTCGTTTAAAACAAAAACAGCAGTTTTAACAACTAATACAACTGCCACAATATATACCGCACCTATTGGTGTAACTTCAATTATACTAATGGCGCAGATATCAAATATAAGCACAACTACACAACTATGTAATGTATCTCACTTTAGAAGAAGACCGGTGCTTCCTGATGCTCAAGGCAACGGAGGGCAACCTGGAAATACTGTGAGCTTTTTAGTTAAAGATTTTCCTATACCTGAAGCAGATGCTGCAAGTGTTTTGGTAGGAAAACTTGTTATTGAAAGTTTAGATAGTATACGTGCTTACGCTACTAATGCAGGAGCATTACAAGTAGTTCTTAGCGTTTTAGAAACTGCTAATACTTAATAGAGATTTTATATGCCAAGATTACTTAGTGGATCAACATTACGAAGCGGAGGTAGCGGTCAATTTATTAGTTTGGCAGGAGCTCAACCTCAATTACCTCCTACAGCAACTACTGAAACTGGATTTACATTAGTTACAGATAGTTTGCTAAGAACAGAATATAGATCAAGTCTTGGTTTTATTGAATTTAATTCAGCTACATTATGGGCTAAATTACCAGAAGGTGCAATTAGAATACTAGCAACTGGAACAGCCGCTACTGCATTTTTAAATACTTCAACACAAACAGGAAAAAGTTTAGTAGTAGAAGGTGCTGTCGGTATCGGAAGAAATCTTGTTGTAGAAGAAGACATAGTTGTTAACAGATTAACTATAGGAAGAGGCTACGAAGGACAAAATAATATTGTTATTAAAGGTGATGCTGAAGAACCGTTAGATAATTTTTTAAACGGTCAAGAAAGTGTCATTATAGGTTACGATGCATTAATAGGATTAGATAGCTCAAATAAAGCAATTGCTATCGGACGCTATGCTTTAAGTACAGGCACAAAACTAGCAAGTTCAATTGCTATAGGTGATAGTTCGTTAAAAAGAATAGGAAGTGTTGATTCTTCTTTATTGGGCACAATTACTAATGTTAGTTTTATAACTTCTAGTTCTATTTCGAATGTAACAAATACCAATCCAATTGTTGTAACTGCTGACAATCATTCTCTTTCTACAGGAAGTCAAATTTATATTGTCGAAGTTGACGGATTAACTACAACTACAACAGCAACAGGATTAATTAGTTTAGTTAATGAACAAATTTTATTTGCTGATGTATTAACAACTAACAGTATTGCTCTATATTATAATAAAGATTTAACAATACCAGTTGACGGAACTAGTGCAACTACATACATTAGTAGCGGTAGCATTTTAACACCTATTCAAATTACTGTCGATATTGTTCAAAACATTACTACAGGTAGTTACATTTACATTGATTTTGTTACTGGAATGACAGAACTTAATCAAAATTATTACTACACTAAACAAATAACTACAAATACTTTTGATTTATATGTAAATGCAGGGTTAGAAATACCAGAAGACGCTTCTAATTTTAATACATTTACTGGAGGTGGCGATGTTTTAAGAATTTTACAACGTTATGGTAATATTGGCATAGGAACAGAAGCTGCTGTAAATTTAATTGATGGCAGAGAAAATCTTTTTATTGGTCACCAGGCTGCTAGATCATTAACTACAGGTTCTTATAATATTTTTATAGGACAAAATAAAACTCCTTATCTGTTTACAGGATCTGGAATTATTAGCATAGGTGGAGATCAAATTGTAGATGGGTTAGATGATCAAGTAAGTATCGGTAGTGTATTCTATTATGATGGTAATGGTTACGCAGCAATAAACGCTGAAACAACAATAGGTTTAGGATCTGAATCAACAGGAACAAGTTCAGGTGCATTAGTTGTGTTAGGCGGCGCCGGCATTGCAGGTAAAGTATTTGTTGGCGGAACTACTACAATTTTAAGCACTGAATCGTCTACATCTACTACAACTGGCGCTTTACAAGTAGTTGGCGGTGTAGGAATACAAGGTGATGTTCATAGTAACACCGGTGTTCCCGATGAAAATTACTTATTATATACTCCAAGAGTTATTTTAACCACAGGAACAGTTCCAGAAAATCCTAGATTAGGAGATGTTTGGTTAGATACCACTGTTCCGGCCTATTTACAATACATAAAAGACGGAACCAGCACATATTGGATTCAAGTCGGTACTATATAAATATATGATCAATTTGAAGAAAATATGTCATTACTAAACCTTCCAACGAACCCGACAACAGGAACAACAGCCATAGTAGGAACAAAAAACTACGTATGGAACGGAAATGCCTGGATCGTTGCTAGCAATTACCTTTTTACTTCGACCTTTATTACAGTAACTGGAACCGTAGATTCAACTAGCACTACTACTGGTTCTTTATTAGTTGCAGGTGGTGTGGGTGTAGGTAAACGAATAAGTTGCGAATCTCTACGTATACAAGATGTTTTATTTGAATCATCGAGCATTAGTGTTACTACTACTGCAACTACTGAAATTGATGCTTTCAGTATCGATGAATATAGAGGTGCAAAATATCTAATACAAATAGATGAAGGAACTGGACCTACTGCTGATTTTGAAATGATTGAAATTATTTTAGTTGGCGATAATCAAGGAACAGTATACGCTACGGAGTATGGTGTGACAACTTCTGGTGGAGAACTAGGTGATTTTTCTGCTGATTTGTTGATTGATAATGTAATGAGATTATATTTTCAAGCATTTACATCTACAAATAAAGTTATTAAATTGCTTAGAACTGGAATTGCAGCATAAGGAAATTTTAAAAAATGCCAACACCAATTAATCAGGATTTTTTCGTAAAGGCAGGTTTAAGAGTTCAAGGAACTGATAACGCTACCAGTTCTACTGACTTGAATGCTGCTTTGTCCATCGGTGGCGGCGCTAGTATCGCAAAAGACCTACATGTAGGAGAAGATGCCTATATTTGGCAAGATTTATCTGTCTATGGAACAAGCAATTTAACTATCGTAACAGCAACAGGTCAAGTAACAATTTTAGATTCTACTGCTGCAACAATAAGTGGAGAAGGTGCATTAAAAGTATCCGGCGGTGCATACATTGATAATAATTTAATTGTCGGTGGAACACTATCAAATACAGGAACACGCCAAGCAAATGCACTTTATGTTGCAGGCGGTGTTGGTATTGAAAATAACTTAACTGTAGGCGGCGTCGCAGTATTCCAAGATCCTGTAATTTTCTTAAGCACAGTCACATACGTTGAAACAACAGTTACATTTACATCTGACAATTTAATAGAACTACACGTTCCTGCTGGTGGTCCAGAAGATACATGGACTATAGATGACGGCTTAGATATAGGTTTAAGATTCCACTGGTATGACACTCAAGATCAAAATTCTGCACTTGTTTTGTCAAACAACAGCAGATTATTAGAATGGTATGGCAGCGGTGCTAATAGCACCAGCACATTTGTAGGCGCAGAATATGGCGGAGTTAAAGCAGGATTTTTATATCTAACAAGTTCTACGGTTGCAAATTCTACAGATAGTGGAGCACTTCAAGTAGCAGGAGGAATAGGCGTCGGCGGCGACATTTATGTAGGTGAAGATGTTAGCGCAGATAGACTAATTGGTAGACAGTTAACTCCTGGTAGATTAGTATTTGTTGGCACTAATAGTGAATTAGTTGATGTAGAAGGTGCATCGTATATTAGCACCAGTAATTTAATTATTGGAACTATTACTAACGCTCTTGCAGTTGAAAATTTAGTAGGCGGAACACCAGGTGCAATATTATATCAAATAGCACCCGACGATACTGATTTTATCGGTATTGGACCTGCAGGATCTGTATTACAAAGTAATGGATCTACAGCTACATTTGTAACTTCTCAAACTTTAGTTGTTGGATTTGCTGTTACTGCTAGTATTGCACTAACAGCAACTTATGCTGTATTTTCTGAATTAGGAAATACAGCAACATTTGCACAAAACATTATTGGTGGTGAAATTGGTGGAATACCAATTCAAACAGCACCAGATACTACTTCATTTATTAAAATAGGATCTACAGGATCAATATTACAAAGTCAGGGAACAACTGCTACTTTTGTTAATACAGAAACATTCCAAGTAGGATTTGCTACTACTGCATTTACTGCTGATACAGTAAAAATATTAGACGATGTTGTAGATAACACACCGAATTATATTGTTGGAGTTTCTACTTCAGGATATCAATCATTAGAAATAACATCTAATAACGGTCCGACAATAATTCCTGCAACTGGACAAGTTTTAATTAATGCAAATATTACAGCAACTTCATCTTCTTCCGGGTCATTGGTAATAACAGGCGGCGCAGGAATACAGGGTGATTTATATGTCGGTGGCGAAATTGTTGCACAAAAATTAGTCATTGAATACACCACAGTCACTACAACATTTGTTGAAACAGATGATATTATTCAAACTACAAATGCTACAGAATCAACTTCAACAGATACAGGTGCATTATTAGTCACCGGCGGCGTTGGCGTAGGCGGCAATATTAATGTTGGCGGTTCAGTTAATAACATAACTATTACTGCTCCGGCAACTAGTGCTACACTGACTATTGCAGACGGAGAAACTGTTGAATTTCCTCAAAGTTTAAGATTTCCTGTAAATGACGGAACATCTACATACTTACTGGTAACAGACGGTGCAGGTAATTTAGAATGGAAAGATCCTAATGAAGTAGGAGCTAGCGGTTTTAGCGGATTTACTGGATTCAGCGGATCTAGTGGCTACTCTGGAACTAGTGGATTTAGTGGATATTCTGGAATAAGTGGATATTCTGGTATAAGTGGCTACAGTGGCTACTCTGGTATAAGCGGCTACAGTGGCTTCTCTGGGTTGAGTGGTTTTAGCGGATACAGCGGTCCTAGTGGATATAGTGGATATAGTGGTCCTAGTGGATATAGTGGTTATTCTGGTAGAAGCGGATTCAGTGGCTATTCTGGACAAGGAGCCACATCAGTAAGTGGATTTAGTGGCTATTCAGGAGATAGCGGATATACTGGTTATAGTGGTTATTCTGGTGTTAGTGGTTATAGTGGCCCTAGCGGATATAGTGGTTATAGTGGCCCTAGTGGATATAGTGGCTATTCTGGTAGAAGCGGATTTAGTGGTAGAAGCGGATTTAGCGGATACTCGGGAGATAGCGGATACACGGGATTCAGTGGGTATTCAGGTGATAGCGGTTATAGTGGTTATTCTGGTTATAGCGGACCGAGCGGTTATTCAGGTTATAGTGGAATAAGTGGATTTAGCGGTTATAGCGGTCCTAGCGGATTCAGCGGTTATTCAGGTGAAAGCGGCTATAGTGGTTATTCTGGTAGAAGCGGATATTCTGGAACTAGCGGATATTCTGGAACTAGTGGATTCAGCGGATTCAGTGGTATAAGCGGATTCAGTGGTTACAGTGGCTATTCCGGACCCAGCGGATTCAGTGGCTATTCAGGTGATAGCGGATACAGTGGTTATTCTGGCTACAGCGGAGATAGCGGATACAGTGGCTATAGCGGAATAGGAACTAGCGGATTCAGCGGCTATTCAGGTGAAAGTGGATTTAGTGGATTTAGTGGCATAAGCGGATTCAGCGGATATTCAGGAGATAGTGGATATAGTGGCTATTCTGGCTACAGCGGAGATAGCGGATACAGCGGCTATTCTGGCTACAGCGGAGATAGCGGATACAGTGGCTATAGCGGAATAGGAACTAGCGGATTTAGTGGATACTCTGGTATAAGCGGCTTCTCTGGCTATAGTGGTATAAGCGGATTCAGCGGATATTCTGGTTACAGTGGTATAAGCGGATACAGCGGATACAGCGGATATTCTGGAGATAGTGGCTATTCTGGCTACAGTGGTATTAGTGGATTTAGTGGCTATTCTGGCTACAGTGGTATTAGTGGATTTAGTGGCTATTCTGGCTACAGTGGTCCAAGCGGATTCAGTGGCTATTCCGGAGATAGTGGATTTAGTGGATTCGGTGGAACAAGTGGATTTAGCGGTTACTCTGGAGATAGCGGTTATAGCGGTTATAGCGGCATTAGTGGATTTAGTGGCTATTCTGGAGATAGTGGCTATAGCGGTTACTCTGGCTATAGCGGCTATAGTGGTATTAGTGGCTATTCTGGCTATAGCGGTATTAGTGGTTTCAGCGGTTACTCTGGCTATAGCGGCATTAGTGGATTTAGTGGCTATTCTGGAGATAGTGGCTATTCTGGCTATAGTGGTATTAGTGGTTTCAGCGGATATTCTGGTTATAGTGGTATAAGCGGATACAGCGGCTATTCAGGTGAAAGCGGTGCAGGCGGATTTAGTGGTTTTAGTGGCTATTCTGGAGATAGTGGCTATAGCGGCTATAGTGGTATTAGTGGCTATAGCGGCTATAGTGGTATTAGTGGCTATAGCGGCTATAGTGGTATTAGTGGCTATTCTGGCTATAGTGGTATTAGTGGTTTCAGCGGATATTCTGGTTATTCAGGCGAAAGTGGATTTAGTGGCTATTCTGGATACAGTGGCACTACCGGAGTATCAACAAGTGGATTCAGTGGATTTAGCGGCTATTCAGGTATAAGCGGATTTAGTGGATATTCAGGAGAAAGTGGATTTAGTGGCTATTCGGGTTATAGTGGCCCAAGTGGGTTCTCCGGATACAGCGGCTATTCGGGCATAAGCGGGTTCTCCGGTTATAGCGGCTATTCGGGCATAAGCGGATTTAGTGGATATTCAGGAGACAGTGGTTATTCTGGCTATAGTGGTTATTCTGGATACAGTGGATATTCTGGCTATTCTGGAATTAGCGGATTTAGTGGTTACAGCGGCGAAGGTGGAGCAGGCGGAACAAGCGGATTCAGTGGATATTCGGGAATAAGTGGTTATTCCGGTTATAGTGGTTATTCCGGTTATAGTGGTATTAGCGGATACTCGGGAGAAAGCGGTTTCTCTGGTTATAGCGGCTATTCAGGAATTAGTGGCTACAGTGGCTATTCAGGAATTAGTGGCTACAGTGGCTATTCAGGAATTAGTGGCTACAGTGGTTATTCAGGACCTAGCGGATTTAGTGGATACAGTGGTTACTCAGGTATAAGCGGCTACAGTGGTTACTCAGGTATAAGCGGCTACAGTGG
>Ga0209229_10000439_pt1 | contig 16874 bp, 17 predicted proteins | sample SanBayMetagenome_FD_187466 | JGI IMG/M metagenome (GOLD analysis project Ga0209229, IMG submission 187466) | Freshwater and sediment microbial communities from dead zone in Sandusky Bay, Ohio, USA (SPAdes) (version 2) | ecosystem: Environmental > Aquatic > Freshwater > Lentic > Sediment... | reverse complement strand
CTCAGCCTTTGTACGTCTCTTTCTCTAAACTCTTTCTTTAACTTTGTGTCTGACATAACTATAGTTTTTTTATTCTTACTTTTAAATCTCCTGTTCCTTTTATTGTTCTATGCCACTGTCCCATTGGTATGTGAATTTGCCCCTCTATTTTTATAGGAAGCTCATTTTCCCTTTGAAACATCCAATCAGTAGGTTCTATAGGTTCTACTATTCTATCTTCACGATCCCTATGCCATACTAGTTCCCCTGATTCTACATCGCTTTTAAAAACCCTTTCGTACCAACCTTCATTATAATTTTCCGTATATGGTTTACTCATATTCTACCAGTATCCTGTAAAACTAGATTTTAATCCAAGCATAGAAGCGTATCTAGGCAGTCTACAAGCCCAATATCCTGCGCTTGTCTTATCTTTATTCTGTGCACATTTATGTCTAGCTGCAAAAGATTTGCGGGCTTTTGGATCGTTTATCTTCGCTTTTAGACCAGTAGTATCCCCAAAAGAAACTTTCTTAATTCCACCGCCTGGTTTACGTACATAGACGTAAAACTTCTTTGATCCTCCACGCTTAGGTTTATTTAATGCAGGTTGTTTTTTCTTTGCTTTTGCTTCCATTAACTGCTCTTCACTCATGGGAAAATCAAGAGGCACTTTAATACCATTGTAATATCCGAATTCTCCAAGATCGGTATTTTTTATAAGCTTCTCTTCTTCTTCTGTAAGTAGGAGTTCTCCTTTTTTATACAATTCTCTAGCTTCTTTGAATAGCTCAAAATACTTCTTAGAGAATGGACGGTACACGTTTTCAGTAAGAAGTTTTTGATTGTCTATGTGATACTGCAAACCTTCTGATATAGGTTTTTTATCACAGTTACAATCTTCTGTAACTTCTTTTAAAAAATCTGTGAATTTCATTATTGTAAATTTACGAGTTTATATTTAGTAGTTTGAATTAAAGTTTCAATCTCATCGTACTGATTCTGTAAGTAAGTGTCTTGAGGTAAAGAAGGTTTAATAGCAGTCATAAACCTGCACAAACCATCGAAATACATAGCATGTGCTCCATCTTCTCTTAAAGTGCCTGCCATTTTATATCCATATAGAATACCGTACTTTCCTTGATAAGATTCTACAAGCTCATCTATTAAAGGTATAATACCTTCATAGTATGCCTGTAAAGCTAAATGGGCTTGTCCAGAACCTAGTCCCTTAGTTTGCCAGTGATAAATTTGAGCTTGATTTCTACTCTGTAACAGAGTTCCAATTAATAGTGATAAGTTATTCATTAGTTATTTTTTGATCTTTTTGCTTTAATTTCTTCCCACTGTCTTACTAAATAATTATTATTACTGATAAAAATATCTCCAACTTCTAAATTATCAGGTAAAGAGGTTATTTTAGTATTGGTTATATCTAAATCCCTTCCAACTTCTAAATTATCAGGTAAAGAGGTTATTTTAGTATTTCTTAGATATAAATTCCCTCCAACTTTTAAATTATCAGGTAAAGAGGTTATTTTACTATAGGATAAACGTAAAGTCCCCGAAACTTTTAAATTATCAGGTAAAGAGGTTATTTCACTATTGACTACACTTAAATCCCCCAAAACATTTAAATTATCAGGTAAAGAGGTTATTTTAGTATAGGATAAATTTAAATCCCCGAAAACTTTTAAATTATCAGGTAAAGAGGTTATATTAGTATTGCTTAGATATAAATCCCCGAAAACTTTTAAATTATCAGGTAAAGAGGCTATATTAGTATTGGATAAATTTAAATACTTTATAACTTTTAAATTATCAGGTAAAGAGGTTATTTTACTATAGGATAAATCTAAACCCCCTCCAACTTTTAAATTATCAGGTAAAGAGGTTATTTTAGTATTGAATAAGATTAAATTCCCAGAAACTTTTAAATTATCAGGTAAAGAGGTTATATTAATATTGGTTAGATCTAAATCCCCCGAAACTTTTAAATTATCAGGTAAAGAGGTTATTTTAGTATTGGATAAATCTAAATCCCCCTGTACATTTAAATCTTCAGAAGTCAGCTCACCATGATAGTATAAAAATTTAGCTGGTTCTCCGTATTTTTCTATTCTATTGTCTTTTAGTTTTTTTCTATCGCTTGTTGATAATGATTTTTCAATATCTTTAGGAATGTTTTCCCCTGTAGTTGTAACTGCGTACTTAGATATTAACTCTTTTGGAGTACTTCTTATTTGCTTCTCAGTTAAGTCATGACCAAATCCTATGTACTTTTCTTTATCTGTATAATTTAATTTATCATATTCTTCATCAGATATTTCATTTTTAAATCTTTCGTAGTCCTTTTTTTCTTCTGCTGTTAGTGGTATATGTTTAAAAATATCTTTTAATCCTTTTAATTTTGGCTGTATGCTTTCTATTTCTGACCAAGATATTTCTTCATCTCCTGTATTTAAGGATGACGCTACATAATATTCTCCTTGATTATTGATGTATATAACCATTGCATGGTATTCGTCTTCTTTTGGTTTATCTTCATCAAAAATAAAATAAAAAACAGGCTCGTTAAGTCTCATACGGTAACTAAAAAACATATTAGATGAGTCTTTCCTGGATATGCACCAGCTATACCCTTTTCCGTATCTAATACATTTTTCTTTAAGATTCCCTAATAAGACTAACAACCCATTTTTATTATAAACCACATCTTCAGATCCTTTAAAATCTACTTCATCACCGTCTGTTTTTTTAGAAACATCTGATGAGAAATTTGCATCTATTATTTTTTCTAGCTCATCAAATTTATATTGAAATATATCTTTTTTTTGAAACACATTAGAGGATTGCTTATCACTAAACTTATCTATGTAATACTTAATCTGCTGATCTCCCAGTTCTGGCTTTTCTTTTTTAAACTTTTCTAAAGCTTTTTTTTTAGCAGAATCTGATATGGCTTCTTGTATACTTGTGGACTCTGCCATAGGCTCAAACACGCTTTTCCAAAAACCATCGTTAAACATTTCTTGATATTGTTCTGAATAGCTTTTTAATAATGGAGATTTATCTACTAAAGGTTCATCATGTGTCCTCTCATTTAATATAGACAAATACTCGCTAATTTGTTCATTACTAAAGTCATCTGGTAGTTCTTCCTTTGCAGCCTCTATATCATTATTCTGGGCAGCTTGTTGTAATGCAGCAGATGATTTGTAAAATTGAGAAGGGAGGAGTTGCATTCCGTAATTCGGAAACCTACTAAACTTTTTTTGTAATTTTTTATTTCTAGAAGACTCCTCGTCTAGTGCAATATAAGCAGGCTTATCGGGTTTAACCTCAAAAAGAGAATAGACCTCACTTAGGGGTCCGTTCTCTTTTGACTTTATTATTGTTGCTTGTGGAGAAAAACTTGATTTTATAAGCATTTCCCACATTCTAGCTTTCTGATCTTGACTTATCGGTCCGTTAGTTTTACCTATGACTACATTAACATGGCTTACTTCTGGCCTATTTAAAAGCCAGTATAATGAGTTAAGATGCATTTTAGTCGGAGGTGCAAACTCTCCCGGATAATAACAAGGGTGCTGTTGTTCCATAAATATTCGATACTCATATAAATATCAAATTTAACCATTAATCATAGTCTGTTTAAAAGTAGAGGTAGAACTCTTTACTGGAGGGAATAATTGCACATTTTCATGAAATTCTGAGGTGTCTGGGTCCATTATGTTCATTACTACTGACTCCTTCAAGGTTTTTAAAAAAGACTCCCTTTCTTTCATCTTTGCTTTAAGTAACTCAATATCCTTATTCATTCTATTCCAAACAGGGTCTCCGCAAGACTCATAATCAAACTTTGTAGCAGCTTCGAATAATTCAAACTTTACTCCATGTTTAGATACGTAAGTTTTCCCATCATCGGCATTTTTTTCAATTTCATCTCTTACTAGATCTACAAAAGTATTTTTACCATTGTCGTCAGTCAATTCTTTTAGCTGCTTACCTGTCTCCTCTACAAACTTAAGCATAATAGCAACGTCAGTAGCTGACATATGGCCCTCCATTAAAGCCACGTAAATACTCATAGCGGCTTTTGCTATCCCTTTTTTAGTTAAATCAGGAGTTTGGTACTGGGTTTCGTCTAATTTAATTAGAAAATTTGATGTTGTTTCTGTCATAACGATAGTTTATATTTTAACAATTTATCTTGTGTAAGAGGCTCTACTTTTTGGACTAAAGATAAAAAAGCTTCAAATCCCATCTCAGAAGGGTCTTTACCTTCCATTTCTACTAAAAATACTTTCTTTCCCAAAGAAGTTAAAGTTTCACAATGCTTTAGTGCCATTTTTATAGCATCTTTATCTAGAGCTATGTAAACTTTTTTAATTCTCGACTCCACTAATTTTTTCATTAGTTTAGGAGTTATTGACTTACCTAATAAGGGTATGGCATTTCTTTTTATAGCTAACATGTCAAATCCCCCTTCACATAGTACTACTGGGATGTCCCAGTTTATATACATTTCAAAAGGTATGATATCTCTAGACGCTTGTGGGTACTTATACTTAAGTCTTGTTTCAGGATCAAAGGATCTACCTACAAAATAGTTTATTTTACCAGATGCATCAAAAGAAGGTATTATAATCCTTTCTGCGTACTTTCCCTCTTCACAGTACCCAATTTGGTACTTTATTATATCAGATTCAGTTATATTTCTTTTTTTAAGATATAGCATTGCATGTTTTGCAAGTATATCATGCGGCTTAGCATCTAATAAAGACTTATACTCAACAGGTAGTACCCCATCAAACTGTTCTAAATCTTCAGAATCTACATCACTTTTTACTACAATTTGTGATAGTTTTTTTAAAGTTTCTGCTGAAACTCCTATCCTCCTGAATAAGGATCGTATAGTTCTTCCCTTATTTCCACATACCCAGCAGGCCCATCTGTTATTACCTTCAGAGTCTGTTACTATGTCTACTTCCAGCTTTTTTTTATGGGTACCATGAGTAGGACAGTCCGGGAAAGGACAGTTGTACTTTCTATTGGTTTTGGAGGCTTTTTCTCCATATCCTAGTTCTTGGTCTATAAGTCCAGATAAAATGGTCTCCATAAACCAAAGATATAGACTATATATCCTTTCTCCAAAATTTGCCTAAAATATTATCAACATAAGAAGTGGGAGATTCTAGACACCCCTCAAGTATTTGGTGTCTAAGTTCTTGATAAGTCATTTGCTTTTTATGTGTACACAGGTGTAATATCTCCCTTTTAAAGGCTTCTTTACCTAGCTCCTTTACATCGACCTTCAAATTAGAATTAGAACCGTAATAAGTCTGCCAATCGCTCTCAGAAACTACTTTCTTTTTACTAGGCTTTTTTCCTTTTCCAGTATGTTCTGAAAGCTCTTTTTTTGTTAGCGGCTTATTTCTTTCGGAGTATAAGTTTTTACGTCCTACGTAAAACTTGCCGTCTGATGTTCTAGTTATCTTATATATAAAACCGTAAGTTCCTTCTGGGAAATCTGACATGTTATTTATAACCTGATCTTTGTAAAACCACATATTATATATCCATTCTAATTAAAAAGTTTGTGTCAGTGTCTGGAGATATGGGTATGGGTTGTGCAAATTTTGCTACCATTAATAAGTCATTGGAATCATTGTAAAAACCTACCATCGTTGCATATGGAGTAAAATTAGACCCACTAGCAAATCCTAACATGTTTTCTTTGCTTCCAGAAGCAAATATACTAGGGTTATAACTATAACCCATTTCATGATCTTTAATGGTGCATTTTATAGAACGCTCCATTATCAAATGGCTGTTCTTAAAAGTTAATGTAAAATCTTCGTAAGTTGGCATAATTTAATTTTTAACAAACTCCAGAATCTGAACAAATATACCATGCATATATTAGGTCTCCCCCAGTTACTGGATTACCATTAACTCCTGTTATAGTGGCACTAAATCTACCGTTAGAGAAGTTTGATCCTACATTTTTAGTAGTGTATACTAATAGTATATCTTTGTATCCAGCTGCTGGTATTGTTATATTTGTGGTATCAGAGTTAGTTAGGTAGTATGGTAAACTTCCTACTCCTATTGTAGCACTAACATCTGCTATGAGAGTACCAGTTGTTGGTGCAACAGCTGGTAAAGTAGTTTCATACAATCCTCCATACAAACAAACAGACGTTCCACTAGTTGTGCTTGTAATGAATTGAAATCCATTTAGACTTAACTCTATTATAGATCCTACAGGTCCTATTAATCTTGTCCACGCCTTTCCTCCTTGTCCACAAATATTGCTATATCCGCTATAGTTAGGATCAAATTGTACGGGAACAGGAGTAGGAGTGGGTGTAGGAGTTGGAGTAAGTGTTGGACCAGCAGTTGGTGTAGGTGTAGGAGTTGGAGTTGATAAAATTATATTTAAACTATTTGTACAGGCTCCAGTAGACGCAACATTTATTATAGTTGAATTTACATCAGTATTTACATTAAATCCAGCCAATAGTTGGGATCTCGTGACTCCAACAGCTATAACTCCTAATACATCATCAGATATTGTAAAAGGACCTGCGTCTGTTCCTATACTTGACAAAGTAACTGTTGCTGATCTTGTTGGCATATTATCCCTCCCATATTTGAATACTTACGAAATCAGAAACTGCTATATCTACAGTTATATAAAAGTCTATTAAATCTCCTAAATTGAAGTTATAACTTTGATAAGAATTTCCATTTAAATACAAAACTACAGTTCCGGCATCTAATGCTGTAGTACCTGTCGCTATTTTTCTAATCCTGTATATAACAGTATTTGTTCCTGTTCCAAGAACGTAAGAATCGTTCTTACCGTATGCAGGAGTTCCTGGTGAAACTATGTTTATGTTGTCTATAGTTCCTCCTGAGGTGCTGTTTGATACTTCAAAAACGCTAGAAGGGGCTATTCCATTAAGAATCAATTGAGCCCTGTTTCTAACTAACGTACCTGTAGGTGTTGGTGTTGGTGTAGGTGTTAAAGTAGGTGTGTTTGTAGGTGTTGGGGTTACTGTAGGTGTTGGAGTCGCTGTAGGACTAGCAAAAGAAACAGATCCACCAAATAATGTACAATTTAATACAAATGTAGGTGTAGGTGTAGGCGTAGCAGTTGGCACCGGAGTTGGGGTAGGTGTTGGGGTTGCTAGGTAAAAAGTTTCAGAATTTTGACAATCAGCATCTGTATTAACTACTATAATGGTAGTTGGAGCTCCTGCTATTGTTACAGAATATCCACTTAATAGAGATGCCCTACTAACATTACTATCTACCAATGTTCCTACAGATATACTGTCGTAGTATATGTCAAAAGGACCTGCTGCGTCTCCTGATATAGTAACTATAAAATCCATATTATATAAATATGATTTTGTTCACTTTTGCTAAAGCAGAGGCTATAACCTGATGCATGTCATAGTATCTATAATCCGCTAATCTCCCCCCAAATATGTACTTTTCCTCTTTATCCATTAATTCTTTGTACATTGAATACTTTTTGTTATTTTCTGTATCGTTTATTGGATAATAAGGTTCTCCATGATTTTCTGGGTATTCCATGGAAATAACAGTATTTTTTTGTTTTCCAAATTCAAAATGCTTATGTTCTGTTATTCTAGTAAATGAGACTTCTTCATCTGTATAATTCATCCCGGCTACCCCTTGATAATCAGGCATATTTAGGTTATAAGTTTCAAATCTTAAACTTCTATAATCTAACTTATCAAATTTATAACCATAAAAAGCATCTATAGGACCTGTGTATATTACTTTTTTTGCTACGGAGTCAAAATAGTCTTTTTGTTCAAAATAGTCACTCTTCAACTGAACTTCTATGCCAATTAATAATTTTTCAAAAATTCCAGTATATCCATTTATAGGTATCCCTGAGTAAGTGTCTTCATAGTAATTATCTTCAAAGGACATTCTTATAGGGAGTCTTTTTATTATACTTGTAGGCAACTCTTTAGGATCTTTATTCCATTGTTTTTTTGTATAGCCTTTTATAAAAATGTTATAAATTTCAGGCCCTACTTGAGATAATATCCACTCTTCTAGATTCTTAGGATTATTATTAGGTATTTTAACATCCTCTAACTTTCTAAAAGCCTCGTCTGGGGTTGTCACTCCATAAATCTGGTATAAAGTCATTAAATTAATTGGGAAGGAATATATACTGCCTTTATAATTAACCTTAGGTCTATATTTAAAATCATTAAACTCAGCATACTTGTTTACATATTCCCAAACTTTTTTATCAGATGTGTGAAATATGTGAGGACCGTATTTGTGTACATTTATACCTTCTATATTTTCAGTATAGGAATTTCCTCCTATGTGAGAACGTTTGTCTATGACTAAACATTTACATCCCCTATCTGTAAGTTCCCTAGCACAGACTGCTCCGTAAAATCCTGCCCCTACTATTAAGTAATCGTACATTTTAATATCTTATTTTTTTATGAAATGGTAATCTGCATCGGGTCCGTTTCCACAAAAATAAGAATTTTCTGTGCCATTATTTACTAATTCAAAACCTAAAGATTCTATAAAGGGCTTTGACTCTTGGACTTGTTTAGCCCCTATATTATATTCTACATGCTGAAGCTCTACTATTAAATGTTTTACGCCTCTTAAAGTTTTTTCCATGCCTTTTAGTACATCAATTTCCGCTCCTTGTACATCTATTTTTATTAGATCTGGTTCAGGATACTTATTAATTTCGCATACATAATCTATTGTTGTAGTAACTCTTTTACTCCCTTTTTCATCTTTATAAATTTCTAAAGCTGCTGCGGAGTATTTGGGATTTTCCCTGTAATATGAGTTACCTCCTAAACAAATAGGATCTTCATAAAAAACAACTTCCTTACCACAAATGTCACTAAAAACGCCTATACTATAGGGGTCTCCGTACTCTTTATAAAACTCTTCAACCTCTCTAACAGCTTCAAATAAGTAATACTTAGAATTTGGCCATACTTTTTTAGCTTCTTTTGTCCAATGTAATACGGCTGATCCCACATCAAAAACTACTTTAGGAGTGTATTTTATAGTTTTTAAATACTCTATATGAGGTTGAGGAATAGATATATCTCTATGTAAATTTTTGTAGTAAGTAGTGTAATTACTCATATAAGATCACTAATAAAGTTAACCCACTTCTGTCCTATTATACTGCTAGAAAACTTTGATAACATATCTTCAGTACATCTACTTCTAAAATTATTTTTTACTTCTAAATTGTTTTCTAAGTAGTCTATCTTTCTCAAAATATTCTCTGTTATTGTAAATTTACCTTCTTCGTCTTTAGATAGAGGCTCTTCTTGCATTTTATCAGGATCCACTCCTGATGGAAAATCCAACCATTGGCAGTATTCGTCAAAATTTTCAGGCAGTGCTCCTAATCTGTAGGTTATAGGTATTACTCCCAAAGCTATAGCTTCCGCAACTACGCAAGAAAAAGTATCTTTGTGTACATCTTTATACGGAGTGTACAAAGGGTATATAAAATACTCACTCTCAGCCAAGTGTGTAAATAAAGTTTTTTTATCTACTCCATTGTGTAAATTAAAAAAAGAATCAGAATGTGCATGGGTAGCTAACAAATAATCAAAAGCATGGAATTCTTTATCCTCATAAGGAAGTTGTCTAACTGCATCCACAGCTACATTTCCACCTCTTGCCCAAGCAGCATGGAATATAAATTTATGAGGTTTTCTAATTGGATTACTTGCTATGACCTCTTCTATTATATCGTCCATTATAGGATTGGGTATAAGAGTTGTTTTTAAAGATGGAAATTTATCTCTCATACTGCTTATAACATTATAAGTCATTTTTTTCTCCCACTCAGAAATATTTACTATTCCTAAAGATAGATTATTATCTTTTGCATAATTTACTATTTCATCTACACCATATACCCACTGCATGTGGCACCAGTATATTATAGATTTTTTAACAGTTACAGGAAGTTCTTTATACTTACTAAACCAAAGACTGCTTATTAATATATCAAAATCAAGGTTATGTACCCCTTCAAATTCCATATTACAATATTGAACCCCTCTCACTACACTGCCAGAATTAAAATAATCCCCTCTTTGTGCATATCTACTTTCTAATAAGGGTTCTAACTTTTCTGAAGCAAACACCACTTCATGTCCAAAAAAAGCTAATTGTTCTGCAACTATTATAGAGCTTGTGTCAGTGCCGGATCCGCCCCCTCCTCCATACCTTATAGTATTCCCATTAAGATAGTTACTTCTTCTGCTATTTCCAATTACAATAAAAAGTATTCTCATCTTATAGATCTTTTTCGTATCTATTACTCCATTGTTTTTGTTCGTCAAAAAGATACATAACTATCTTTGCAGGTTTATCAGAAGAATCGAAGATAGCTGTATGTTTGTTTTTCTGTAAAAAAACAATTTCTGGTTCTGTGTCTATTGTAAAATCTTTGCGATATAATTCTGCTCCTGATTTATTTAGTATTCCTAAAGTCATAAATCTAGGAGTTTCAAAGTTTTCTTTTTTGAAAAACTCTACATCCCATTCCACAGACAATTCGTATTTATTAGATATAAACTGGTTTTCCCAATCTATTGGGTTTGGTGGCTCTTTTACCTTTAATGTATAGTCTTGGATTCTACAATTTTTAAAATCAAACCCCCCATAAATTTCATAATCGTGCAGTGTTCTAATATTTCCTAGACCGTAAATACCCATGTCTATTCCGTGATATTCTTGTCCAAATAGCTGTCTAGTTTTATTTCTAGCAAAAACATCTCTTTCTCCAGAAGTTTTTTTAGTCTGGCTCTCTAGTCCGTGATCATCCCAATGTTTTACACGATAGTTTCTAGTGTACTCATGCCACATTACCATCCTATAAGGGCTAAAAAAATCGTATCCATTAGTAAAAGCTCTAACACTCAAGGTAGTCTCTTCAGTATATCCTCCAAAGTATATGTCTGGGTCGTAAGGAACTTCCTCTATAAATTTACCATCTACGAAGAAAAAATGCCCGCTTATGGTTCTGGCTCTTATGACATGTGTGCGATCTTTATAATCTTGTATATACCATGGCATGCTCATTAAAAGTTTATCTGATGAAAACTCATACTGAGACATCAAGCAGGGAGTAGGATCATATTTACAAGCACAAGATTTAGGATCAAAAGGAGTACAATAAGTTGTTATTATAGGTTTTTTAGATACTTGTAAAGCTTGGTTATAGTCTTCTAATATAATAGCATCCCAATCTTGTACAAATCTGTGATGACTATCTATTTGTAAAGTGTATTTTTCTCCTCTATAAAGTTGATTAGTTTTATTTCTAGCCCAACCTAAACCTTGACTTTCAGAATAATGATGTTTACTTACTCTGATATTTTTCATATGATCTAAAACTTCCGTGTCTTCGGTTTCGTCATATTGCCAACAAATTCCAAAAGTTAAATTTTTAGGATTTTTTGCCTTGCTTATCATATCGTCAATAGTAGGGATAAGCTCAGGATCTCTATAACTAGCTATTTGAACAAATATTTTATTGTTCTTTTTCATAAACTTAATTTTTTCAAAGATATGTAAAATTATTCAAAACAAAACACTATTCTCCACCGCCGCCCCCGCCTGGGTTACACAAGTTTCCAGGTGTGCTCCACAAGCTGTTAGAAGTTGCGGATTGGTTACCTCCTACTAATATATAGACTGTTCCTACACTTCTAGCACATACAGGGTTGCTAGGAGTTGTTGTACCTCTTGTTAAAGTTTGACTTATTCCATCGCAATCTATATACTCAAAATATACTGTTCCGTTATCTGAATTATCTATATCAGTTTGGTCTGCTGTTGCTGTGTACTCATAACAAGCTATTGTAGGAGTAGGTGTTGGAGTGTTAGTAGGGGTATTAGTAGGGGTATTAGTAGGCGTAGGTGTTGGAGTATCTGTTGGAGGTGGAGGAGTAGGAGTAGGTGTGTTGGTCGGAGTATTAGTAGGTGTGTTGGTTGGTGTAGGAGTTGGGGTATCAGTTGGAGCAGGAGTTGGGGTAGGAGTTGTATTGCAAGAAGTTCCCTGTACAACTGCTATACAGTCACTACTACTGTTATCACAAACAACTCCATCAAATGTAATAGAGCCGGGTATTGCGCATATGTTATAGCTCTGGAGTCCGTTTCCTGTTGCAGTAACAGACTGTGGATTTCCTGCGCAATCATTATAGTATACAATCTTTTGGGTTGTATAATAATTTGTTATTTCATATGTATAACAACCTGCTGTAGGGGTTGGAGTAGGTGTGTTTGTTGGAGGTGGAGGAGTAGGAGTAGGAGTATTTGTAGGAGTGTTAGTAGGAGTGTTAGTAGGTGTATTGGTTGGTGTAGGGGTAGGTGTAGCAGTAGGAGCAGCACAAGTCATAGATAAGTCATAAGAATCATTGACAGGATTACTTGGATTTTCAGATGCTATATCAACTCTAACTTCGTAAGTTTTTGTATTATCATAAGTAAATGATATATTTCCTGTAGCATTTCCTGCTGGATTCCAAGGCCCTGGATAACTATAATCACTTCCTACCCATCCGCTACTTATTATTAAATTATTTCCATTATCGTAAACAGCAAACCTATCAGGTCTGTCATACGCATTGTATATTATTGTTATAGTATCTCCGTTGTTAGCAGAAGCTAGATTTAATGTTACAGTTTGAGTGGTTTGACCCGCTCCTGTATATCCTCCACTATAGTTGCCTGCGCACGCTAAAGAAGGTGGAGGAGTAGGTGTTGGAGTGTTAGTAGGGGTATTAGTAGGCGTATTAGTTGGAGTGTTAGTAGGGGTATTAGTAGGCGTATTAGTTGGAGTGTTAGTAGGGGTAGGAGTAGGCGTATCTGTCGGCGGTACCGGTGTAGGTGTGTTGGTTGGTGTAGGAGTTGGGGTACTAGTTGGTGTAGGAGTTGGAGGCTCAGGAGTAGGAGTAGGTGTATCTGTTGGAATAGGAGTAGGAGTAGGTGTATCTGTTGGAATAGGAGTAGGGGTAGGTGTATCTGTTGGTGCAGGAGTAGGTGTATTAGTAGGGGTAGGGGTAGGTGTAAAAGTAGGTGCCCCACTCGGAGTTGGGGTAGGTGTTGGTGTATCTGTCGGAGTTGGGGTAGGTGTTGGTGTATTGGTTGGAGTTGGTGTAAATGTGTTAGTTGGAGTTGGTGTAGGAGTAGGTGTTGGTGTAGCCGTTGGTGTAGGCGTAGGTGTAGCCGTTGGCATTAAAAATGTCGGAGTTGGTGTAGGTGTTGGCGTATTAGTAGGCGTTGGAGTAGGTGTGAATGTAGGAGTAGGAGTGGCTGTTGGTCCAGCAGTTGGTGTAGGAGTTGGGGTAGGTGTAGGTGCAGGAGTAGTTACATCTTTTACATATAATATGAATCCACACAAAGCTTTTTGAACATTAACTGTAATTTTTGCGAAATTAGAATTTAATGTACAAGAACTACCCGTAGGAGTCGCAGAAACTCTATAATCAGTGGTATATACTCCAGGAACTGTTCCTGTAAATGTTACTGTTCCGTTCCCTACAACAGTGAATTTAGACGCATCCGATCCAGATAATACTATAGATCCTGTACCCAAAGTACCTCCTCTGCTATTGTCATTTGACAGAGGATTAAAAGTATAAGGAGACTGTGATGGTCTTATTGTATATGTATCATCCTTTGCATAAGGGGGAAGTGGAAATATAGTTTGATAACCTTGATTAGTTACCACTACCATTCCTTGCTCATAAAATATATTACCTACATGGGTATATGGATTTGTAGCTAAATCGTATACATTACCTTTTCCATCGTCCTGCAAATCCATAAAGGACGTAGAAATACTAAAAGAGAGATCTTTTACAGCAAATCCGTAAATGTCTTTTGATATTGATAATACTTTTATCTGTGACCCTGATCCAGAAGGAAAATCCTTTATCATATAACCTACTGGTGTGTAATCATAATATGATCCAGACAACCTGTAGATTGATGCGCTTTCGTAGTAATTAGACTCTAATAGTAAAGAGTTATCTAAAAGAGATCCTGAAAAGGATTGATAGAATAAATGGTTTATTGAATCATAAACGAGCCTATCGTACTCATTATTAGTTTTTACATCATTATAGTAGTCAAATACACTGGATGTTTTTACTCCATTGTATATTTTTATACCATAAGACTCAAGGTCGCAAACGCTTAAACTCCACTCCTTGTTAGCGACATAAGGAGTGCTTACTACATCTGACTTATATAAACGTTTGTATGCCGACATATTTAGTCATATCGAATTTAAAATTCTAATTTGACTCTACATGTTATTTGCTTAGTGAAATCTTTTGGCAACGGTTTGCTTAGTTTTGCAACCGCTAAAAGTTCGTTAGCATCATTGTACAGTCCTATAGTAGTTGGAAACACCTGCGGGCTGTCTATCAATGTCGGGTATAATATATTACCGTTGTTATCAATGATTGATGGATTAGTTGTGTAGTTTAACTGAGAGCTCTTGGCATTTACAAAGAAGTACCTAGAAGCTAAAGTCTCTTGACTATTTGCTTTGAAAGATACTCCATCAAGTATAGTCTTAAATAGTCTGAAGTTATTTATGCTATATCCAGCGGTGTATGCTGTGGCTGCGGTTTGGTCTATGGTTAAACCCAATCCCTTATTTGCACCATAAGAAAGAGCTAAGGCTCTAGGATTTAAAATAAATAATCCCATATCAGGGAAGAAAAATCCATAAGAACCGCTCACTGTTTGTACAGATGAGTCATCGTAGCTACTACCATTAGATCCACTAACTATGTTATAGTATCTGTTTCCAGCTATAAAATTAGTAGTAGAAGAATCTTTACTGTCGTCAGTTAGTGTTATTGCATTGCCTCCATTTGACAATACTAAATTCCAAGTTCCTGTGTTTATTTCCTCTTTATATCTTGATCTATTTACAGCTATAGCGAATATATCAATAGACACACCATTGCTTCCTCCAAAGTTAAAAGAAGATCCCTCATCTCCGTAAACAAGGTTTCTAAACTGTCCGTAAACGTCCCTAGAAGGGGATTTTTCATTTACTAAGTTATTGAATAAAGCAGATCCACTGCCTTTTATATTTCCGTATGCTATTGCAAATTGTACTTCTGACCCTACAGATCCTACTGAGGAGTTGTAGACATTTAGATAGAATTTTCCACTATCACTAGCCTCTTGTACACTAGAGGTAAAGAATGTAGTCAAATCATATAAATTATTTGTCCACAGTCCTGCTGTAATAGCTTCTGTGCTAATTACACTATCATCTTCTTGAAAAGGTATAAATGACATCTTACTTATTATTTATTTTTAGTCACTGTTAAAGGAACTGTTATCCTAGCTCCAGAATCTCTACCCACTGCTGTAATTGTAGTGCTTAAACTAGTCGCTGTGCTTCCAAATAGAGTATCTGTTGTAGTTCCTACTATGGTAAAAGAAGTTCCTATAGCTGTCTTACTTATTGCAGTACCTGTTGTAGTACTCAAATCAGAAATACCAAGATTGTTAGTATCTATTCCTATTCCTGTAAAAGTAGAAAGCAATCTAGCATCTCCCACTGTTACCACATATCCACTAGGTTCAAATGTAGAGACGGCTCCCAAATAGTTTAGAGTTTGTGGACTTATTACATAAGACTCACTTTGTTTAATAGTTATGCCAGCACTTCCACCTCTTCCGATAACAACTACTGGCAGTTTGCTTGTACCTCTAGGAAGAGTAACAAGTTTATACTTCATTATCTGAGTCTCATCAGGGAAAGCTTCTAACAAAGGCATATTTTCAATTGCCTGTCCATAAAAAGCAGAACCAGACGGGTGGTCTGGGTTGTACAAGGTGTAATCTACCTCGTCATCGGCCATTGCAAATTGTGTAATTTGAAAAGAGCCGTCATTTCTTGCCAAAAGCTCCCTTCCTTTCTTTGTTAAAATAGCGTCTACTGTGACTACTACGTTATTTAAATATCCCATTTCTCAAATTTGTATATATAAATATGGTAATTTACTGTTTTAAAATTATGCTATAACTAATACTTTAGACAGTACAGTGTCTTTCAAAGGCCCTATAATCTGTCCTATATTCTTATTTATCGTCCCCTCTAAATTATGAGGCAAAATTAAGGCATTTGAAGATAACCCAGGCCTTTTTTTGAAATCCAGCATTATTACTGTTTCGTCAGGCAATTTTCTGAAGAAGGCAAAGGTTATAGGATTTATTAAATTTGAATTGTAGGTTCTGTCTAATCTTATAGACAAAGGTCTTGTAACAGTCCTTTGTGTTCCTATGTTTTCAATGATAGGTTCTACTATTTCTACTATGTAATAATACTCTGGTTTAACAGAATAAAATCTAGTAAATCTTACTATATCATTTTTTTGAAAAGTAAATGGAACGTCTACTGGTGAATATAAATTTGCTACGGATTTGGGATTACTTATGTCTTGAGGCTCAAATATAGAGCTTGAGTACAAAAGAGAAGCTTCCGAACTAAAAATCAAAGTTTGATTGTCTGGATCAGTTGTAAATAGGGCTGGAGACTGGGTTATTGTTTTGGTGGATACTACAGATACATCAGCTAACTTTTTGTCATATACCTCAAAATAATTCTTAGAAGTATCTCCGGTAGCCACCTCAAAGTATATATCCGAACTTCTTCTAAAGAAGCTTGTTACTTCTGCAAAGTAGAATCTTACTCTTATTTTATCGTTTTGGTTTAATTTTACATCTTTATTAAAAAGCTGGCATCTTCCCTCATAGAAAGGGGTTATGGTCCTACCATTATAAGTCCCTCC